>Ga0209063_1000069_pt1 | contig 127603 bp, 111 predicted proteins | sample KloWWTmeKNB19Kit_FD_187177 | JGI IMG/M metagenome (GOLD analysis project Ga0209063, IMG submission 187177) | Active sludge microbial communities from Klosterneuburg, Austria, studying microevolution and ecology of nitrifiers - Klosterneuburg... | ecosystem: Engineered > WWTP > Aerobic digester... | reverse complement strand
TCTGGTTCATGGAAGAATTGTTCAGCGCACCGTTACATTGGGGCTTTGTGATTCTGGGCTGGGCAGGATTGTTCTCAGGTGGTATTGCAGCACAAATCATCACCCGTTACTCAAACCTGACAGACGTCACCTGGAATAACGCTAGCCGCGAAATTCTGAACAACCGTATCGTTCCTTGATCTTATTTTGTTTCTTCAAAAACAAAGCCCACTGTCTACTTAGCTAGGCAGTGGGCTTTGTGGTTTTATATCAATCCCCCCACCCCAAAAGGATTTCGTAAAAATCTCTCGACTAAATAATTTTCAATTCTTGTTCTTTACAGTGGTCCGTCAGTTGAGCAATGAAACCATACCCAGGAATAGAATGATTGGGGGCTATTTCTAATAGCGGAATCAGTACAAAAGCCCGTTGAAACATACGGGGATGAGGGATAGTTAGCCTTTTGTCTTGCGATACCAAGTCGTCATACAATAACAGATCCAAATCAAGAGTACGGGGCGCGTTCAAAGACTCACGCTTGCGTCCGTGCATTTGCTCGATTGCCATCAGTTCGCTAAATAATTCATAAGGCGTCAAGGTAGTTTCAATTTGACCAACCGCATTAATAAAATCTGGTTGATCCAATCGTCCTACAGGTGCACTTTGATACAAAGAAGATTGCTTCACCAAATGTGTTTTTGGAATAAGCGTTAACTCTTCAAATGCTTTTTGAATTTGTTGAATCGGGTTTTCTAAATTGCTGCCGAGTGCAATAAAAGCTTCACTCATTTCGTTTTCGTCAGTTATTTTGTGAAGTTGTTAAACAGTCGTGACTGCTGGCATAGCTGTCTTGTTTTTTAAGGTCGTTTTTTTTCGCCGCCGTCTTTTTTTTGATTTTATTGCAGGAAGCTCTGTCATCATCTGTTCACGTTGCGCTTGATCTGCGATGATAAACGCCTCCCACCATGCTTTTAGGCCAGGATCTAGCTCACCACTTTCACAACGTATCAACATAAAATCATATGCAGACCGAAACCGAGGATGCGAGATCAATTGAAATGGCCTACGTCCGACTCGCATTTCAAAGCGAGGCTGCATAGTCCAAATTTCTTGCATGATCGAATAAAAACGTTGTGGAATTGCAAGTTTTTTATGTTGTATCGCAAGCGTCTGATTGATAGCGCTAAATAGCGCAGGAAAAGTTTGCTCACCTCGACCACGCAGCGCATTCCAACTCGATAACACTTCATGCCACAATAACGTGGCAAACAAAAATCCTGCCGAGACCGGTTTACTTTGTTGAATTCGCTCGTCAGTATTTTTTAATGCCAGCGTAATGAATTGTTTACCAAGCGGTTGCTCCAAGATGGTATCTAGCAATGGCAAAAGACCATGGTGCAAGCCTCGGGCGCGTAATTCGGTAACACATGTTAAGGCGCAACCTGACAATAACAGCTTGAGCATTTCGTCAAACAGACGAGATTCCGGAACATTTTGCAGCAAGGGAGCTAATTTACTAATGGGTAACGCAGTATTTTCCTCGATGTGTAAGCCTAGTTTTGAAGCCAACCGAACTGCACGCAGCATCCGCACGGGATCTTCGCGGTAGCGCTGTTCAGGATCACCAATGATGCGAAGTTTTTTAGCTTGAATATCTGCATATCCATTAACGTAATCAATGATTTCTTCTTTCTCGGGATCATATAAAAGAGCATTCACCGTAAAATCACGCCGCGCAGCGTCTTCCTGTTGTGTTCCGAATACATTGTCATGCAATAATCGGCCATGTTGATCAACTTGAACACTCTCATCAATTTTGGAATTACCGCGAAACGTTGAGACTTCGACAATCTCCGCTCCACACATGACATGAACCAAACGAAAGCGTCGCCCGATAATGCGCGATCGACGAAAAATATGTCGTATTTGCTCCGGGGTTGCGTTGGTAGCTACGTCGAAATCTTTTGGGGCAAATCCTAATAACATGTCGCGAGTAGCACCGCCGACAATATAGCTAACATGACCCGCTTGTTGTAATTGCGTAACGATTTTTAAGGCACAAGGGGCAATTTGTTGTCTTTGAATTCCGTGTTGATTGCGCGAAATAATGGTGGGTTGCGGAGGTGATTCGTAATTAGCGTTTTTACGATGAAATACTTTGTTGATGAATTTTAAAATCATTACGGGTAACTAAAAATATGCCTATCTGTCATTCATTTTTGATGTGATTGATTTTATATGGTTTTGATGATTAATACTTGATTTTCATCAGCCTTGCTAGAGGCGAAGCTAGCCGGTAAGCCGGGTTCTGTCGTGGACAGTCATTCCTCTAGATGCGTAATTACTTACGCATTCAAGCAACCTACCCGCAGGCTCAGCGAGCAGCTTCATTGCCTGCCTATTTGGTCTTGCTCCGGATGGAGGTTACCCGTTTCACCGTAACTTAATACGCTCGTCTCTGTGGCCCTATTCCGTGCTTTTCAGCAGACGGCCGTTAGCCGTCATCCTGCTCTATGGAGCCCGGACTTTCCTCCCCTTGCTTAAAAACCGCAAGCGGCGACTGTCTAGCTAGCTTCGTTGGCTATTCTATCAATATTATTTCTGGAGAGAAGATCAATTTGTAACGATACAACCATTCAGGGTTTTGCAAAGCCCTGCTGGTTACTCGTAGGATATTGATTTTTATTGTGAATTTTATAACTGGGGTTTGACAAAGGTCTCCCATTCCACCATATCATTGGCGTAATGGGAAACATCTTTACAAGCATTGCAGAAAAATTACTTATTTGCTGTGGTTGTGTTGTAGAGTGGGAGTGATCACGGTCATCTCTGTAATATTCAAACACACTGTTTCCAGCAGAGTATTTAAGGTGTTGCTTCCGATTTCCCATAATACCTTGAATCGATTATTTTGAGACATTTCATTAAAAGCCTCTTGTATTGATCCTGGATCATTCGTTATTCCATACCCTACCAATAACTCTCCGTCGTTTGCATAAGCCTGGACATTGATCGGAAAGTCCGAAATGTAAGTAGGAACGATAGGTTGAAGTATATTGTATGGTCGAAGAGGATTATCAGAAGCGGTTATTGTAGTCATAAAAGAATGGGGACCCGTATTGTCATCCATAACAGCCCATCTAAGACCATCAAAAAGCCATAATTTTTCCGGTTGGCTTTTCAAACGAAAGCCAACAAAAAGGTAGCCATTTTTGAAATGACCTTCCTTTGGAAGGACTAAGTAATGCGTTAGTATGACCTTGTCTAGTCGATATCCATTTTCACCAGTGGGCCACTCTGCGTACAATAATGTTTGGGGAAAACAAATTTTTTCATTATTTCCTCTTTAATGAGCTGTTAGAAAGTTGGTGAACGTACTCGCCGAATTTTAATTTCGGCTGTCATTTGATACTAGCAGTATCCGAAACTGGTGTAATGTCTGAACGAGGATTAGTTGGATGCTATAACTGTATTCCAAATCAACAGCATTGAAGTAATAAGCATGAGTCTTTCCAAATTTGATGTAATCTACCGTACCCGGAAAGAGAATTTTCTGAAGCAAATGATCGATTGATCGACTGGAACTCGCTACCGACAGTTATCGCAATTCATCATGTACCGATATCGGATGCTGCAGGGCGGCCAGCCTATTCAGAGTTGCGTTGTCCAAGATGCCACTCTGGTCGGGAATTTGGAACGATGGTTTAAGCGATGAATCGGTGGAAGATATGACGAACTCAAATCTGCAGGTGATGAGATTTCTGGGTTTATCGTTGGAAGATGATGTCCCGGGTCATTCTGTATTATTGCGACTTAGAACGCTGCCGCAGTGGTATGAGCACGGGAAATTGCGGCTAAGAAAGACTATCATGTTGATGCAAGCATTACGCAACCCGCGCAAACCTAAAATCAAACTAGCCTATGAAGTGGTTGGTGATCGGAAAGAACACGATGATGAAACAAATACCCAATCAGCCGCGAGTAGTTGAAGTAACTCGGCTCGGTGTCGATACAGAAGCACGCTCCATCAAAAACGGCATTCAAGATAAGGCGACCTAGAACAATCCCTTGACGCCAAGACAATTACAACACAATCGCTTCATTACAAAGGCCCGCTATGTGGTAGAACGAACCTTCAGCAGTCAGACCGTTGATTCAGTTCCAAAATAGCGTATGGTCTAGCCAAAATTCATGCCTAGTACATATTACAGGCTATGGCGTATGCGCTAGAATGAAAAGTTTATGTTATTTTGTAAAGATCTCAATACATTTGTTATAAAACTTGAATGAGAATAGCTGAATGAAATCATTAATACCGATTATTTTATCTGGAGGATCTGGTACCCGTCTCTGGCCACTTTCTCGTGAAAAATATCCCAAACAGCTTTTGTCGTTAATAAATGAAGATTCATTACTGCAAGCTACTATTCGTCGCGTAGATGGATTAGAAGATGTCAAATTGCAGTCACCAATGATTGTTTGCAATGAAGAATATCGTTTTGTAATTGCCGAACAATTGAGAGTCATGGAAAGAAAAGGAGCAATATTACTTGAGCCGGTTGGACGCAATACAGCACCCGCATTGACATTAGCAGCCCTTGCTGCAACAAGTAATGGAGAAGATCCCATTTTGTTAGTTATGCCTGCTGATCATGTCATCATGAATGTGGAAGCATTTCAGTTAGCTGTTCGCAAAGGAATGCAACAAGCAAGCGAAGGCAATGTTGTAACTTTTGGGATAACACCGGACGCTCCTGAAACAGGATATGGTTATATTCAATCGGGGCAGTCGATTGGGAGCGATGCGGATACTCATCGTATCGAGCGGTTCGTAGAAAAACCTGATCTTTCAACTGCGCAAACATATTTGGATGCAGGCAATTATCTTTGGAATAGTGGATTGTTCATGTTGAAATCTTCAGTTTGGTTATCTGCAATAGGTAAATGTCGAAAGGATATTTTGACATCTTGTCGCGCTGCCTGGGATCAAGGTTCAAGGGATGGTGAGTTTTTAAGAGTAGATAAACAACAATTTGAGCAGTGCCCAAGTGATTCAATTGATTATGCGGTTATGGAACGGATTAATCGTCATGATGATAACGAACTGCCAGCGGGTGTTGTGATCGCTCTTAATGCAGGTTGGTCCGATATCGGAGCTTGGGATTCTTTATGGAAAGCTCTTCCTAAAGATGATGAGGGAAATGTATCCAGAGGCGATATTTTATTTAATGGATGCAGAAATACATTTGCCGTTTCAGAAAGTCGATTGGTTGCCTGCGTCGGCATTGAAAATATCATTGTCGTTGAAACGCCTGATGCGGTTTTGGTCGCTCATAAAGACAAAACACAAGACGTAAAAATAATAGCTGACAGTTTGAAACGTCAAGGGCGTTCGGAAGTACAAATGCATCGGAAGGTATTTCGTCCTTGGGGTTGGTATGATGGAATCGATTTCGGAGAACGATTCCAAGTAAAACGCATTGTTGTAAAACCAGGGGCAACCTTATCACTTCAAATGCATCATCATCGCGCCGAGCACTGGGTGGTTGTTCGTGGTACAGCTCGTGTCACACGTAATGAAGAAATTTATTTAGTCTCTGAAAATGAATCCACTTACATTCCATTAGGAACAAGTCATCGACTGGAAAATCCCGGTTGCGTTCCTCTCGAAATGATTGAAATCCAATCTGGCTCTTACTTAGGTGAAGACGATATCGTTCGTTTTGAAGATATTTATGGACGAAAAATAAATTAATTTTCCGATTAATTGAAGATTTCGTATAAATCCTCTGTGGAGATTTTTGCGCAATGACACAGATTTCTAGTTTCTGTGCAATTCTAGGCTTATTTGAAACCTTGCACGGTTACATCCCAATATGTGGATCACTTGATACAATTACTTTTAAATCAATTTGATTGACGATTTTTGCATGAATTTCTCAGACTATGATGTAACCCATCGCACACGGAGAAGGAATTTTCTGAAGCAGATTGATTAGTTGATAGACTGGAGCTTTGTAGAAAGCAATTACAGTTCAGTAAGTACCGATATCGGATGCTGCTAGGCATTCGACGTATTTGGGATTGCTGCTATTCAAGATAGCTGTTGATAGGTATTTGGAATTGAGGATTAAGCGATGAATTGGTAGAAGACATGGCGAACTCGAATCTACACGTGATGCAATTTCTGGGATTGTCGCTGGAAGATAATGGCCAGACCACACTCAGTATTGTCGCGTTTCAGAACACGGTTAACGTCGGCGGGAGCGTGGAATAGGCTGATAAAACCAAATCAATCGGCAAATACAAACACAATATTGAAGTTAGGAAAGCTATCAAATTGATGCGAATATCGCCCAAAGTCCACGTAAACCTAAAACCAGACCGGCGTATGAAGTGATTGGATCGGGAAGAGCGCGATGATGAAACGAATGCCAATCAGCCACGCGAGTCATTGAAGTAACGCAACCCAGTGTCGATACTAAAGTTCACTGGGGTAATATTGCAACGCTTTGAAGCCACGCCAAAAACAAACAACCCTAGTCATCTTGCCGACGAGGGTTGTTTTTTTTATATAGATTAATCAGCTTGTCTTCTCAAGAAAGCTGGAATATCCATTGGATCGACTCCTGATTGACGCATTGCAGCTACCGTTGCATTACTTCTTCTGCCTGTACGCATCACGGCAGGTTCTTCGGCAGAAAATATTGAATCACGGTCATCAGTTCCTGTGCGGCTATGTACAACGCTCAAAGGTGTGCTTTGGCTTTGCGATGGACTTCCTAAGCCAGTGGCAACCATGGTTACGCGTAGATCTTCACCGATTTCCTCGTCGATTACCGTACCCACAATAATCGTTGCATCTTCAGCAGTAAGATTTTTCACCGTGCTCATCACCTCATGTACCTCGCGCATTTTCAGCGAAGAGCTTGCCGTGATATTGACAAGAATACCGCGCGCACCCGACAACGAAACATCTTCTAACAATGGGCTAGAAACTGCGCGTTCAGCCGCAACGCGAGCGCGGTCAACGCCCGCAGCAATTGCCGAACCCATCATGGCCATACCCATCTCTGACATGACCGTTTTAACGTCAGCAAAATCTACGTTGACCAAACCAGGACAATTGATGACTTCAGCAATACCCGCAACTGCACCGTAAAGCACATCATTTGCTGCTTTGAAAGCATCCAGCATAGAAATATCGTTACCCAATACCATCATCAATTTGTCATTAGGAATGACGATTAATGAATCAACGTGTTGAGCAAGCGCCTCCATACCTGCTTTCGCTGCGACTAAACGTCTGCCTTCAAACGCGAAAGGTTTACTGACGACTGCAACTGTCAAAATACCCATTTCTTTAGCGACTTGTGCGACGACCGGAGCAGCACCTGTTCCAGTTCCGCCGCCCATGCCTGCGGTGATAAATAACATATCCGCACCTTGAATCAATTCAGCAATGCGATCGCGGTCTTCTAATGCAGCTTCGCGGCCTACATCTGGATTGGCACCGGCACCCAATCCTTTAGTAATACCAGTACCCAATTGAAGTATTGTCGGCGCTTTATTGCTTTTTAATGCTTGCGCATCGGTATTCATGCTGATGAATTCGACGCCTTTCATGCCATGCTGAATCATGTGGTCTACCGCATTGCTACCACATCCTCCTACACCGACTACCTTAATGACTGCTTCTTGCGATTCGTTATTGATGATTTCAAACATAGCATCTCCTTTGTAACAAAAAATTTAAATCACACAAACCCATTCCCTGAAAAAATTTCTTTTAAAAATTTTTTTGGAACCACCCTCTCATTCTCGAAAAAATCTGTTTTGCCGACCCACCCTGTAACTTTGCTCCCTGTTGATGTTGCATTTGTTGAATTCCAGCCATTATTAAACCAATACCTGTTGAATATCGTGGCGTATGAATCACTTCTTTTAAATTGCCATGATAATTGGGCAAACCCAGGCGAACTGGCATGTGAAAAATTTCTTCACCCAGTTCCACCATGCCACGCAGCGATGCCGACCCACCCGTGATCACAATTCCCGACGACAGCAACTCTTCAAAGCCGCTGCGACGCAATTCTGCTTGGACAAGACTGTAAAGTTCTTCTACTCTCGGTTCGATCACTTCCGCTAATGTTTGTCGCGATAATTGCCGCGAGCCTCGGTTGCCAACATCGGGAACTTCCACCATTTCCCGAGTATCGGCTAAACTTCTTAATGCGCAACCGTAACGACACTTGATATCTTCAGCGCTTTTTGTAGGCGTCCTTAATGCCATCGCAATGTCATTCGTGACTTGATCACCAGCAATAGGAATCACCGCAGTATGGCGGATAGCACCGTTGGAAAACACGGCGATATCAGTTGTTCCCCCGCCAATGTCTACCAAACATACGCCCAAGTCTTTTTCATCGTCTGACAACACGGCCATGGCAGAAGCCAGGGGTTGTAAAATTAAATCCCGCACCTCAAGGCCGCAGCGATGTACGCATTTCATAATATTTTGCGCTGCGGATACTGCGCCGGTAACAATGTGCACTTTAACTTCTAAACGAATGCCGCTCATACCAACGGGTTCGCGCACATCTTCTTGGCCATCGATAATGAATTCTTGATTTAAAATGTGCAAAATCTGCTGATCCGCGGGAATATTGACAGCTTTGGCAGCTTCCATGACGCGTTCCACGTCTTTTTCAGTGACTTCCTTGTCTTTGATCGGAACCATGCCATCGGAATTAAATCCTTTGATGTGACTGCCTGCAATGCCAGTAAACGCTTCATTAATTTTACAATCAGCCATGAGTTCAGCTTCTTCCAAGGCTCGTTGGATTGCATTGACAGTCGTTTCGATATTAGCAACGACGCCTTTCTTCAATCCGCGTGATGGATGGCTGCCTAAACCGATTACCTCAAATCCGCCTTCTGGCAAAACTTCCGCTACAATGGCCACGATTTTTGAAGTACCGATATCCAAACCAACCACTAAGTTTCTATTTTCTTTAGCCTTATTCATCTCCCTTTATCTCCTGGCCTCAAGTTTCTTTTTTCAAATTGGATTTTTTAGGCGTTTGTTGCTTTTGCTCCGTTAAGCGGACGGCAAAACCATTCGGGTAGCGTAGATCAACATACTCCAGCGGGCTATCCTGACTTAGCCGGGCAATACTATGCTCGTACACCAAGACATAACGCTCCAATCTTTCTTTGATATCCTCACGCCCCAGCTCCAATACCGTACCAGTATTGAGTCGTATTCTCCAGGCATAACGAGGCGTCAACACAACTTCCACTGTATTTTGCTGGAGTGGTTTCAATATCTGATTGAATTGATGAAATTGCTTTGCCACTTCTTGAGCGCTTTCTTCAGTAGGTCCCAAAAAAACGGGTAATTGTTGTTCACTGGAAACTCGGAATACTTCACCAAAAGTATTGACTAGCGCGTGACTATCCCAACGAGCTAATGCTTGATGTTCTTCTACAATGATGTCCAAAGCGTTGGGCCATTTTCGATTGATTTTAGCTTCGCGTACCCACGGTAATTTTTCAAATACATTACGTACCTCGGTCAAATCTACGGACACAAAATTTCCTTTGATTCCCTCAGTAAAAAGCGTTTGAATTTGCTCTTCACTGATATTAATCAATCGAGTATCGGCATTTTTTTCAGCATGAGCCGTAAAGATATTAATTTCCTTAATAGGAAAATAAGGCGGTTCGATCAACCGTAAGCCAATCACATAAGCTGCCGCCGCCGCAACTGCGACATACAGCAAATTCGACAGTAAATTCAGAAATTGATGATTATTCCACATGTGTTAATGCCAATATTTTTAACACGAGTTCTTGAAAAGAAATTCCGGCAGCTTTTGCAGCCATCGGTACCAAGCTATGACTGGTCATACCAGGCGAAGTATTAGCCTCCAAAAAATAAAACTGATTGTGTTCATTAACAATCAAATCAACACGCCCCCAACCTGCACACCCTAACACTTGGTATGCGTTCAACGCTTGTTGTTGGATGGCTTTTTCTAAATGGTCGGCTAAACCGCTTGGGCAGTGATAGCGCGTGTCATTCGATAAATATTTTGCATGATAATCATACAAATCACCGACAACCTCGATTCTTACCAAAGGTAACGCTGTATCCCCGAGAATTGCCGCGGTTAATTCTTTTCCACTGACAAATTCTTCGGCCAGCACCAACGGATCATGTTTCGCTGCTAACCGATAGGCTTCCGCGACATCCTGTGCCTTATGTACTTTGCTGAGTCCAATCGTAGAGCCTTCGCGCGCCGGTTTTACAATCAATGGCAAACCCAATTTTTCGGCTACCGCTAAAAAATTACTTTGTGCATTTAAAATTTCAAAACGTGGCGATTGGATACCTACCGCTTGCCAAATCAATTTTGTGCGCCATTTATCCATTGCCAATGCACTGGCCATTACGCCGCTGCCGGTATAAGGCAATTCCATCAATTCCAATGCGCCTTGAACTGTTCCATCCTCACCAAAGCGGCCGTGCAATGCGATAAAAGCTCGATCAAATTTTTGCCGGCGCAGTTCTTCCAATGAATCCAATGCGGGATCAAACGGATGCGCATCAACACCACCTTCACGTAAAGCCGTCAAAACAGCCTGACCACTTTGCAAAGAAATATCACGCTCTGCGGAGCGTCCACCCAGTAATACAGCTACTTTGCCAAAGTTATTTGTTTGCACTTAATGATGCTCCTCGGATTCGCCCACAATTTGGACTTCTCGAATCAATTCCACACCGTTTTTTTTCATCACTGTTTCTTGTATCAACTCGATTAACCTTTCAATATCAGCCGCGCTGGCATTACCGGTATTCACGATAAAATTGGCATGCTTGGGCGACACCATCGCGCCACCAATAGTTTTACCTTTCAATTCGCACGATTCAATCAAGCGTGCGGCATAATCACCAGGCGGATTACGAAACACCGATCCCGCGTTGGGTTGATTCAACGGTTGACTATTGATTCGTTGCGCCAGCAGTTGTTTTATTTTCTGCTGCGACTCAATTGTATTGCCTCGAGGCAACCTAAAATATCCGCCGACAAACCATTCTGAACTGAAATCAGTTTCTAGGCGTAATTTTACGTGACGATAGCCAATCGTATAAGCACTCACATCGCGTTGATAGATTTGTCCGCTGCGATCAATGACTTCTACACGTTCAACTTTTTGCCATGTTTCTGCGCCAAAACAACCTGCATTCATGGCAAGCGCACCGCCAACGGTTCCTGGAATGCCAGCAAAAAACTCCATGCCAACCAACCCATGCTTTGCTGCGAATCGTGCCAATTTTGCACAAGCAACGCCGGCACCCGCATAAATCAATCCATTAGATTCGTTGCATTCTACGACGCTTAAATCATCAAGCTGCGCATGCATTGCGATTACGGTTCCGGCTATGCCGCCATCGCGAACCAGCAGATTACTTCCCAAACCGACGCAATGAACACGTTCATGGGCTGGCAGAGAACGTAAGAATGCTGCCAAATCGGCTAGATCCTTCGGTTTATAGAATTGTTTCACGTCTCCACCCACACGCCAGGAGGTATGCTTGCTCATTGGTTCATCGAGTAGCAATTCGCCACGCAGCTGTGATTGTTGCGATTCATTGTTCATTACGTTAACCCTGGGCATCGTTAAATTCATGCACAGCACTCAATTCTTCATGGACGATAAATTCATCATCAATGCGTATTCTCTAACCATGATTACCATTGACAACCAACAGCTTGTTTTTCATTCGTGCCAATACCGGTGGAATTTTCGCGATCGAACCGGCGCCCATCACTAACACTACATCACCGTCTTGCGCTACATCGATAATTGCATCTTTCAAGCCATCCACTTCTTCGACATAAATCGGTTCGACCTTACCCAGTACGCGAATCGAACGGGCTAGTGATTTACTATCAGCGGCAACGATAAATTCTTCTCCTGCGGAATAAATCTCTGTCAATAGTAATACATCCGCTTGCGATAGAACTCGCACGAAATCTTCAAACAAATCCCGCGTACGAGTATAACGATGCGGCTGAAACACTACGACCAAGCGCCTGTCAGGAAAAGCACCACGCGCGGCTTTCATAGTAGCCTCCATTTCTGCGGGATGATGGCCATAATCGTCTATCAATAAGAAACTGCCTGATGCTGGCAATTGAATTTCGCCATATTGCTGGAATCGCCGACCAACCCCGCGAAACTCTGCTAACGCTTTAATGATGGCACTATCCGCAACGCCAATTTCATTGGCGATCGCAATTGCAGCCAACGCATTCTGTACATTATGCAAACCTGGGATGTTTAATAGGATATCTATGTTTCGCGCGGTGCCATTGACACCGATAATCGCCGTAAACTTCATTTGACTGCCAACGTGCTTGATATTGGTCGCACGCACTTGCGCATCTTCACACAATCCATAGGTAGTGATTGGTTTGGTGATAGCAGGAATCACTTCACGCACATTGGCGTCATCGAGGCATAACATAGCCATGCCATAAAAAGGCAAGTGTTGAATAAACTCGACAAAAGTCTGCTTCAACTGATTGAAATCATGCCCATAAGTATCCATATGATCGGCATCGATATTGGTTACGACTGCCAGTATCGGTTGCAAGTAAAGAAATGATGCATCCGACTCATCTGCTTCTACTACGATAAACTCACCTTTGCCCAGTTTGGCATGACAACCCGAAGCTTCCAGTCGCCCGCCGATGACAAAAGTTGGGTCCATGTCTGCGGCTGCCAAGATGCTGGCAACCAAGCTGGTGGTGGTAGTTTTACCATGCGTTCCTGCAATCGCGATACCCCCGCGCAATCTAAGCAATTCCGCTAACATCAATGCCCGCGGAACGACAGGAATATTTCTACTTTTAGCTTCAATGACTTCGGGATTATCTGCTTTGACGGCTGTCGAGGTAACAACTGCATTTGCACCGTTAATTTGACTGCTTTCGTGGCCAATATAAACCGTCGCATTCAGTTCGCACAGCCGATCAATCACTGGGCTATCGACCAAGTCTGAACCGCTGACGCGATACCCTAAATTAAGAAACACTTCGGCGAGACCGCTCATTCCCGCTCCACCGATACCGACGAAATGAATATGCTTAACTTTATGTTTCATGCGGCTCTCCGACTGAGTTCAATACAAGTTTCAGAAACAACGCGGGTAGCTTGCGGTTTCGCTAAGCTACGGGCTTTGATAGACATATTGAGTAATTGCTCGCGAGTAACATGGGTGAGTAATTCGGTCAGTTTATCGACGGTCAATTCGCTTTGCGGCAATAAAATAGCCGCACCTTGGCTAGATAAAAATTTCGCATTGCTCGTTTGGTGATCATCAACGGCATGGGGATAAGGTATCAATATGCTGGCAACACCTGCTGCACTCAATTCAGCAATGGTTAATGCGCCTGCACGGCAAATGACGATATCGCATTGCGAATATTGTTCCGCCATATTATCGATAAACGGGATCACATCCGCTGTTAATTGCAAATCGGTATAGGTTTTTTGTACCGATTCACGATGCGTCGCGCCCGTTTGATGAATAACGTTTGGCCGCAAACCTTCTGGTAATTGTTTTAATGCTTGTGGTACAACAGTATTAAAGATTTGTGCACCTAAGCTACCACCAACCACCAGTAATCTGAGTTTTCCTTGACGCTCCCTGTAGCGATCTTGTGGTAATGCAATTTGCGAGATTTCTGAACGCACTGGGTTACCGCAAAAAACAATTTTATTTTTATCGGTATCGATGGCATTAGGAAAACCAAGCATCACTTTATCGGCTAATTTCGCCAGAATTTTGTTGGTAAGCCCAGGCAATGAATTCTGTTCGTGAATCACCAGCGGCTTATTCAATAACGATGCCATCATGCCACCAGGGAACGCAGGATACCCGCCCATTCCTAACACGACATCCGGTTTTACTTTTCGAATGATGCGCACGCTTTGCATGAATGCTTTGATTAAACGCAGGGGCAGCAACAACCAGGTGGTCAATTTTTTGCCGCGTAAGCCGGAAAAATCGATCAATTCCATGTCGTACCCTTGTTGTGACACTAATCTACGTTCCATTCCTGCTTCGGTTCCTAACCATACAATGCGCCATCCGAGTTGTTTTAAATAATCTGCCACGGCCAATCCTGGAAATACATGTCCGCCTGTGCCACCTGCCATTATTAAAATCACGCGATTTTCCCTATTCATACGCTCAATCCACGTAATTTTTTCCGGTTTTCCCAATCAATTCGTAACAAAACAGCCAATGCAATACAGTTCGCGGTAATGCTACTACCACCAAAGCTTAGCAAAGGTAGCGTTAAACCTTTTGTTGGTAAAACACCCATATTGACACCTATATTGATGATCGCTTGCAAACCAATCCAGATGGCTATGCCTTTCGCTACTAGTGCAGAAAAAGGTAATTCTAGTTTTGCCGCTAATCGACCAATAATAAAAGCACGCATGATAAGCCAAATAAACAAAGCAATCACTACTGAAACACCCACAAAACCTAATTCTTCTGCTAAAACAGAGAGTAAAAAATCAGTGTGTGCTTCGGGAAGATAAAATAGTTTTTCGACACTGCCACCTAATCCCACGCCGAGCCATTCACCGCGTCCAAATGCGATCAACGCGTGGCTTAATTGATAGCCTTTTCCATAGGGATCAGCCCAAGGATCCAAAAATGACACAACGCGAGTCAAGCGATAGCTCCAAAACATAATCAAGGCGTATAAACCAGCCATTAACATGATAATCAGGCCGATAAATATTTTGAGACTGACGCCCCCTAAAAATAAAATGGACATCGCTAATGCGGTTATGACAAAAAATGCACCAAAATCGGGTTCCATCAATAGCAGAAATCCTACTATCGCCAACATTGCAGTAATAGGCACGAATCCTCGTAAGAAATGATCTAAATCAATCGCTTTACGATTAACATAGTCTGCTGTATACAAGATTATCGCGAATTTCATCAACTCCGAAGGCTGGAAATTCACTAGGTAAAGCGGAATCCACCGTTGACTGCCATTAACCGTGTGCCCAATACCAGGAATCAATACCGCGACCAGTAACAGAGCCGCGATCATGAACAAATAACCACTGAATTTTTGCCATAGTGCAATCGGTACTTGAAACGCAATTGCACCCAATACGCCGCCTACCAAAAGATAAGCACCGTGTCGGATCAGATAATGACCTGATTTCTCAGGCCCGAATTGGGCTTCAGCAATCGCAATCGAAGCTGAGTAAATCATGACCAAACCAATGCTTATGAGCAACAATGTCGACCAAATCAATCCTTGATCAAAGTCTCTATCGACTTTGTATGGAATGGATGGATTTTGTGCTTGATAGATCATTATTACTGTCTTGTTGTAGATAGTTGATTGAAATGCTGCGCAATATCTTTGACAGCAGCCACAAAAACTTCCGCGCGATGAATATAATTGCGAAACATATCTAAGCTCGCACATGCGGGAGATAGCAACACCAGATCGCCTTTTTGCGCTAGTAGGAAACTTTTTTGCACCGCATCGGGCAAAGTATCAGCAAAATAAAGTGGTACGCCGCAGCCTTGCAATGCAGAAGCGATAATTTGGGCATCACGACCCATCAATATCACCGCGCGAGCACCTGTTGAAATAGCTGCTCTCAAATGCAAGAAATTTTGTCCTTTGCCTTCGCCACCTGCGATTACCACAGCATTTCCATTCAAACCAGTCAATGCAGCTATCGTTGAGCCGACATTGGTTGCTTTCGAATCGTCGTAGAAAGTAATGCCATTGATGGTGGCAACTTTTTCCATCCGATGCGGCAAACCGCGAAATTCTTTTAAAGCGGACACAAGCGGTTCAATCTCGATCTCTAAGGCACGACACATTGCCAAAGCTGCCAAAGCGTTAGCCGCATTATGTAATCCCACTACTGGCAAATCTGCGCTTTCCATTAATCGCATATTGCCTTCCGCCAGCCAAGTATCGCCATTATCTTCGTAGATCAATCCAAAGTCGTTTGCAGTAAGCGGATTGTCCAAACCGAAAGAAAATTGCTTGCGATCCGGCAATGCCATGTCGCATACCATTCGATCATTGCGATTTAACACTTGTACTCCCCGATTTTGCGTATGCATGAAAATTCGCGCTTTTGCCGCGGCATACTCGGTAATGGTCACGTAACGATCTAAATGATCTTCGCTGATATTGAGCACGGTCGAGATATCCGGATCTAGGTAACGCATGGTTTCCAATTGAAAGCTCGATAATTCTAGAACCCAAGCTTGAGGCCAATCATTGGCATCCATCCGCTGCATCAAGGTATCCAGTACTGATGGACTGATGTTGCCCGCCACTGCCGCATTCCAACCCGCTTTTTTCAATAGCGCTCCGGTCATTGCGGTCACGGTCGTTTTTCCGTTTGATCCGGTAATAGCAATAATTTTTGGTCTGGATCTTTGATCTTGCTGCAACGCCCAGGCAAACAGATCCATATCACCTACTATTTCCGTGCCACGATGAATCGCTTGTTGCACATGAGGATCTGCCAATGGCACTCCGGGGCTGATGGCAATCAGATCTACGTTATCAAAGATAGCATCGCTAAAAGGACCGGTATGAATCGTTAACTCAGGAAAAAGCGTGGTAATGGTTTTCAATCCTGGCGGATCGGCGCGTGTATCGGCAACCCGCACATTAGCGTTTTGGCGCGTCAACCATTTCACCATCGATAACCCCGTTTCACCGAGCCCCAGAACCAGCACTTTTTTCCCCTGTAAATTCATCGAAGTTTTAGCGTCGATAAGCCAATCAATACCAAGATGAGCGTAATGATCCAGAATCGCACTACGACTTGGTTTTCCTTCCAGCCTTTTAACTCAAAATGATGATGCAACGGAGCCATGCGAAATATTCGTTTACCAAACATCTTGAACGAAGCCACTTGCAACATAACCGATAACGCCTCAACCACGAAAACACCACCCATGATGACCAACACAATTTCTTGGCGCACAATCACGGTAATGACGCCTAAAGCTGCGCCTAACGCCAGTGCCCCAACATCGCCCATGAATACTTCAGCGGGATAAGCGTTAAACCACAAAAAAGCCAAGCCAGCACCTGCTAAAGCGCCGCAAAATATTGACAGTTCTCCCGCATTGGGGATATATGGAATGCCTAGATATTTCGCGAAAACGCTATGCCCAGCAACATAAGCAAAAATCCCTAAGGCGCTACTGACCATAACAGTCGGCATGATGGCCAAGCCATCCAGTCCATCGGTTAAATTCACTGCATTGCTCGTTCCTACGATGACAAAGAAAGACAATAGGATGAACCCAACGATTCCAAGCGGAATGGCCACTTCTTTGAAGATCGGCACAATCATTTCAGTCTGTGCTGGTATTTCAGCAGTCAAAGCCAGGTAAGATGCAACGATGATTGCGATAATCGACTGCCAGAGGAATTTTGTTCTAGCACGTAGCCCTTTGGAATTACGATGGACTACTTTGCGATAATCATCGATCCAACCAATAATTCCAAAGCCGATCGTGGTAAACAGTACAACCCATATATAGCGATTGGTCAAATCGGCCCACAGCAAAGTGGTTAATGCGATAGCGGTAAGTATCAAAGCGCCGCCCATCGTTGGTGTGCCCGCTTTGATCAAATGCGTTTGCGGACCGTCATCGCGTACCGACTGACCGATCTTGTAAGCGGTGAGCTTACGTATCATCTGCGGCCCGATAATGAAGGAAATAATCAACGCAGTGATTACGGCTAGCATTGCACGCAATGTAAGATAATTAAAAACATTAAAAGCGCGAATGTCTTGAGCTAACCATTGAGACAACGCTAACAGCATGCTGCTCTCCATTGCCATTGCGAAGGCATCTTCAATTCGTTGTCATTGAAAAAATTCATGCGTCATGAGCCTCAAGATGTTGAACAACGCGTTCCATTTGCATGAATCGCGAACCTTTAACCAATAAAGTCACATCCTCAGCCAGTAGCTTACCTGCGGTATTCAACAAGGCATCTATCGAGTCAAAGTGCTGTGCGCCTTTACCAAATTTTTCCGTCGCATAGGCTGATAATTTACCCAGTGTCAGCAATTGATCAAGCCCGGCGTTCCGTGCATCTTGGCCAATTTTTTGATGCAAATTGATCGCCGCATCCCCCAATTCACCCATATCACCCAACACCAATATTTTTTTTCCGGAAGATGCCGCAAGTACCGCCAACGCTGCGCGGACAGAATCGGGATTAGCGTTATACGTATCATCAAGCAGCAAAGCATTATTCAAACCGCGTTTCTGTTGAATTCGGCCTTTGACGCCGGTAAATTTCTCCAAACCTGAAGCTATCGTGGTTCTATCGATTTTCAAAGCAACGGCTACCGCTGCTGCGGCCAGCGCGTTGTAAATATTATGTATGCCGGGAACCTTTAATTGTAAGGTGATCACACCATCTGGCAATCTTAGCTGCAACTGACTGGTTAAAGCACTCATTTGATAGGTTGCGTTGATTTGCGCTGTTTGTTGTAGGCTAAAATCAATCACTGCGCGCGTGCCAACGCAATCACGCCACATAGCGTTATAAGGATCATCGGCATTAATGATCGCAACACCTTGTTTGGATAAGCCTTGAAAAATCTCTGCTTTTGCACGTGCGACGGCCTCAACCGAACCGAGTCCTTCGATATGTGCGTTACCGGCATTGGTAATCAACGCCGCATCGGGTTTAACTAGTTTCGTCAGATAGGCAATTTCTCCTACATGATTCATGCCCATTTCAAACACCGCAAACTGATGATCTGCGCGCAACCTTAATAACATCAATGGAACACCAATATCATTATTGAGATTGCCTTCGGTGGCGAGTACCGGATCGATTGATTGGTCAGTCGAATCATTGCTTATTTTCGCGGCCTGGCGAAGAATTGAGGCAACCATTTCTTTAACGGTAGTCTTACCATTGCTTCCCGTTATTCCTATTACTGGCAATTTGAATTGATCGCGCCAGAAAGCTGCCAATTGGCCTAAACTCTTCAGCGTATTGTTAACTGAAAGAACAGGAACCTCTGAATTCAATGATTTGAACGCGGTAGTTTCGTTGACGATGGCGGCAACCGCGCCTTGTTTGACTGCGCTCGCAACAAATTCTCCACCATCAAAATTTTTACCTGATAACGCAATGAACAAGTCTCCTTTTTTCACCGTACGGCTGTCAGTGCTAACCCCAGTGAATAAGACATCTTTTCCATTCCACTCAACCTGTAATGCCGATGCGGCTTGTCGAATCGTCATCATTGCAGCACCTGTATTTTTTTACTGACGTCGTGTAACACTTGATGCACCACATCTGCATCGCTAAAAGGAATCTTTTGTCCTTTTATTTCTTGATATTTTTCGTGCCCTTTGCCTGCAATCAAAACAATATCGCTTTGATGGGCATTGACTATGGCTTGATAGATAGCGAGTGCGCGATCTGCTTCAATGTGATAATTATTTCTTGAAACACCGGATGTGATGTCCTTGAGAATGGCGAGCGGATCTTCATTACGCGGATTATCACTGGTGAATATGACGTTATCTGCAAGCCTCGTAGCCACTTCACCGACTAACGCACGCTTACCTTTGTCGCGGTTGCCGCCACAACCGACCACGCAGTGCAACGACGGACGATGTCTTTTAGCTTGCCGGCTGGAGCGCAATATTTCAAGCAGCGTGCTCAATACTTTTTCCAGCGCGTCAGGGGTATGTGCGTAATCTACAATAACCGTTGGTTGGCTTTCGCTGGCATATCTTTCCATTCGTCCCGGAATAGCGCGAATATGTTGCAATGCTTTTGCCGCATCCGATAAATGAATGCCTCTGGCTATTAAAGAGGCTGTGACAGCCAATAAGTTGTAAGCATTGAATTTTCCCCAAACGGCTACTTTCAAATGTTCGCAAGCACCTTGGTATTCAATATCCAGTTCGATGCCATTGGTATCCGCTTGAAAATTTGAGCCGAGAACCATTTGTCGACAATCATTTTCCTGGCGAGCATTGTTAGAATGCTTGAAGCCGTAGCCAATAGTTTGTATTGGGGTACTTTTAAGTTGACGCGATAGCTCGACGCCCAACACATCATCTAAATTGATCACAGCGTATTTCAATCCAGGCCAAAAAAACAAACGTGCTTTGGTTGCTGCATAGGTATCCATGTCGCGGTGATAATCGAGATGATCGCGTGATAAATTTGTCAATACGGCGACGGAAAAAGTAGTTCCATTGATACGCTCTTGTGCGATGCCATGCGAAGAAACCTCCATAACCACATCATCGATGCCTTGCTGTACAAAATCGGCAAGTAAATGTTGTAGCACTAACGCATCTGGTGTGGTGTTATCAGTGGGTGTAAGATCGCCGTAGATGCCATTTCCCAATGTTCCCATGACCGCTACTTTTTTATTGAAGTGAAACATGGCTTGTGCGTACCAGTGTGAAAAGGATGTTTTGCCATTGGTACCAGTTACGCCTACTGTCCATAAATGCTGCGATGGATTTCCGTAAACGTGATTAGCGATCGAACCTGCATTTTTTTTTAGCTCAGGGATAGACAAAGATGGAACACGCCATGCGGAATTCCAAGAAAAATCATGCGGATCCCACAGGATCGAACTGGCGCCAGCCGAAATGGCATCGGGAATAAATTTTCTTCCATCGCTTTTTTCTCCCGCATAGGCTACAAAAGTGTCTCCAGGTTTTATTTTACGGCTGTCTGAAACGAGGTTGGTAATCGACACGCCAAGCTCGTGTAATCGATCTAAGTCAAGCAATTTGACTGATTTCTTTTTTGCGGTCATTAGCTATCCTTCTTCATCAATTTCAGGGATGGCTGTAAAATTCACGACATTATTCGCCGGTGCATCGGGCGGAATGTTTAAAATATGCAAAGCGTTTGCCATGACTTTGCTAAAAACCGGCGCAGCGACAGCTCCTCCAAAGTATTGTCCCGCAGAAGGCTCGTCGATCATCACCGCAACTATAAGACGCGGATTAGAGGCAGGAGCGTAGCCTACAAAAGTGGAAATGTAATGTTTCTTAGCATATTGGCCGTCGATTAGTTTATGTGCAGTACCGGTTTTTCCGGCGACACGATAACCATTGATTTGAGCTAAAGGGGCTGTGCCGCCGGGTTTTGTCGCCATTTCGAGCATCGCACTCATGGCTTTTGCCGTTTTAGGTGAAATGACGCGATGCCCCATTACCGACATGTCTTGTTTTAAAAGTGAAATCGGCTTTAGTTCGCCGTCAGCGGTGAAAATAGTATAGGCGCGCGCGAGCTGCATTAGACTAGTGGATATGCCGTGCCCATAAGACATCGTCGCTTGTTCGATTGGCTTCCAAGTATTATAAGGTCGCAGTCTTCCATTGACTTCGCCGGGAAATCCCGAATTGGTAGACATGCCAAAACCAGAACGATTAAACATTTCCCACATGGTCTGAGGTTTCAGCGATAGCGCTATCTTTGCGGTTCCGACGTTACTGGATTGTTGAATCACTTGCGCGACATTGATAGTGCCTTTATTGCTGACATCACGAATCGTGCGTCCACCTACTTGCATTGTGCCCGGTGCTGTTTGCATCAGTGTATTGGCATTGATACGGCCTAATTCCATAGCAATCGCGACAGTGAAAGGCTTTAAAGTAGAACCTGGTTCGAATGTGTCGATCAAGGCACGGTTACGAATTTTTTCGTTGGAAATGGTTGATCGATTATTCGGGTTATAGGTGGGTAAATTGCTAAGTGCTAAAATTTCGCCGGTTTGCGCATCTAACACAATGATACTGCCAGCCTTAGCTTTATTGATCTGTACCGCATGTGCTAACTCATTATGAGCACGATATTGGATGCGGCGATCAATCGACAAAATAAGATCGCGACCTTCCTTAGGCATGCGAATCCTTTCGATATCCTCGATAATCCTACCTTTGTTATCCTTGATCACCTTGCGACTGCCTAATTCGCCATCCAGTACATCTTGCCAACCACGTTCAACACCTTCTTGACCTTCATCGTTAATGTCAGTGAATCCTAATATGTGTGCAGCAAATTCTTTTTCTGGATAATAGCGCTTGGATTCATAGCTGATATAGATACCAGGTATTTTTAAATGAATCGCTTTTTCAGCTAAGTCTGGTACCAATTGACGTTTCAAATAAACAAAACGGCTGTTTTTGCGATTTAACCGCTCGCTTATTTCTTCTGAGGGCATCTCAAGCAAAATGGATAATTTTTTCAATTGCTCAGAAGTTATTTCGACTAACTGAGGATCAGCGTAAACAGAAGCAATGGGAGAGCTAATCGCGAGCACGTGGCCATTTCTATCGGTAATCATGCCTCTGTCGGCATTCATTTCAACTACCCGGCTATAGCGAGATTCCCCTTTTTCTTGCAAAAAATTATGATGCATTCCTTGCAGGAAAGCCGCGCGTGCCATTAGCACAATAAAACCTAATAACAAAACAGACAAAATCAACCTGGAACGCCAAGGCGATAAGGTAATTGGCTTGACTGGGTTATTAATCACGTTTCGATCTCGAGTCTAAACCTGACGGCACTGTGTCTATCGTGACAATTTGTATGGCTGAGGTCGATGGAACGGTCATGTTTAGACGTTCTCGCGCAATTCCTTCAATACGTCCGTGCCTGATCAAAGTGCTTTGTTCGATTTGTAATCTTCCCCATTCGATATCGAGTTTGCGTTCGATTTGCCGCTCATTTTCTAGCGCAATAAATAACTTGCGCGCGTTATGCTGCGCAGCGACCACGCCTAACGCCGACACAATTAATAGCAACAAAAAGAAAAGATTGAGTTTGAACAATGTCATCACTCCCATCAGACAAGTTTTTCCGCCACACGCATTACTGCACTTCTTGCCCTAGGATTGCTGTCAATTTCAGTGATTCCAGGGCGTATTTTTCCAATTAACTTTAATTGCTGTTTTCCTAGGCGTTGCAATTCTTCGAGTTTCAGCGGTATTTGCCGAGGTATTGAGGGCGCATGTGCCTGTTGTCGCATAAATTGCTTTACCATCCGGTCTTCTAACGAATGAAAACTAATCACCACCAGTCTTCCTCCCATATTCAGCAATTCACTGCATTGCGGCAATATTACCGACAGCTCCTCAAGCTCTTGATTGATAAAAATCCGTATCGCCTGAAAAGTGCGCGTCGCCGGGTGCCGCACAATTTCGCGCTGACGCTGACGCGAGCGCACAACCCCTGCGACAATTTCGGCAAGTTCCCGTGTGGTAGTAATAGACTGCCGCGTTCTTGCCACAATAATCGCTCTTGCAATCTGCTGAGCATACCGTTCTTCGCCATATTCTTTAATCACCCATTCCAGTTCATCTTCTTTCACCGTTGCAATCCATTCCGCAGCAGACAGTCCCTTCGTTACATCCATGCGCATATCCAATGGTCCAGTCTCGCGAAAACTGAATCCACGATAGGCATCTTCTAGTTGCGGGGAAGACACCCCCAAATCCAGTAATACTCCGTCGATACTTCTAATTCCGATCTGTTGCAATTTCTGCTGCAATTGAGAAAAACTCGCGTGTTCAATGCAAAACCGCTTGTCTTGAATCATTTTTCCCACCGCTACCGCACTTACATCTTTGTCGAAGGCTATTAACTTGCCTTGTTCATCGAGCCTCGACAAAATCAACTGACTATGCCCGCCACGTCCAAACGTTCCATCAACGTAAATACCATTTGATTTAATCGCTAATGCCTCAATCGCCTCATCCAGCAATACCGGAGCATGCATTTATTTCTGGCTTATAACGAAAAACCTTTCAATTCGGGTGGTATATCTCCCCCATCAAAAGTAGTATTGGTGATTCTAAATTTCCATTGCGCAGCATCCCAAAGCTCGAACTTGGCACCCTGGCCGACCAAAGCGACCTCTTTATTTAATCCTGCGAATTCACGCAATGGCGCTGGAATTAGGATACGCCCAGTGCCGTCCATGTCTACATCACTGGCCATACCTATGATTAATCGTTGAAGGTTTCTGGATCGTTCATCAAGACCCAGGTTATTAAATTTTTGTTCGATGGGTTCCCAGGCAGGCATCGGATAAATCAGAAGGCATTTTGAAGGATCTGCGGTCACAACGACTTTTTCATAACCAGAGGACAGAATCTCGTCACGGTATTTGGCAGGTATCGCCATCCTGCCTTTCGCATCCAGATTAAGTTGCGCAACACCACGAAACATAACATCCCCTTAGATTTCGGAAGTGAATAAAAACACAAATATCCACTTTTCCCCACTAATATCCACTTTAATCAAAAAAAGTGGCCTAGTCAAGATATTATTGGGACATTAATCGTATATTCGACAATAACTTAAGTAATCTATCGAAGAATCAAAAATAAATGAAAATATATAAATAAATAAGTAAGATAGAGAGCAATTTGAATGTTTAACATAAACTTTCTATTTTTACCTTTTGAATAGAATTAATGCGCAGGAACTATGAATGCGGGTGATCTTGATATACTGAGAGCTTTCATTTGTTACTTTGTATGTAATGACACCCCAATACTGGATACAAGCAACGGAAGAATTATCGAAAAATGATCCTATATTGAAGCGATTGATTGAATGTTTTGTAGAAGAAAAATTGGTTTCAGGAGCTTGCGCATTTACCACATTAGCGCGTTCGATTGTCGGTCAGCAGATTTCTGTGAAGGCCGCTGACAGCGTTTGGCAAAGAATAATAAATTCCGCGCCTAAATTTACACCATCATTTATTCTTCAATCCAGTAATGATTTATTGCGGTCTTGCGGTCTATCCAGACAGAAAGTGGTTTATTTGAAGGATCTGGCTCAGTATTTCTCACAAACATTAAAGCCTGAACAGTCGTGGAACCAGTTATCAGATCAGGAACTGATCTCGGAGCTGACTAAAATTAAAGGAATTGGTCGATGGACAGCGGAAATGTTTTTAATTTTCCACATGCAACGACCTGATATTTTTCCGCTGGATGACATCGGATTGCAACGCGCGATCAGTCGTTTTTACAATAACAATCAGCCGGTTGACAAAAAAATGATGAATGCGATAGCCTTGCCTTGGAAACCCTGGCGTACTGTTGCTACCTGGTATTTATGGCGCGCTCTTGATCCATTGCCGGTAGAATATTAATCGACCAAACGTTGCTGTTCTTATTGCCAATAAATGCCGCCAATCCAATGCTTATCTGTTGTTGTTCCTTGCTTCAATGAAGCGCAGGGATTGAACGCCTTATTTGAGCGATTGGAATCTGTTTTAGTACAGTTACCTGGTTTCGACTATGAAATTATCTGCATTGACGACGGCAGCCTTGATGACACACTAGAAAAGCTCTGCCAACATGCTGCGCGAAATCGAAATATCGTGGTTTTAGAGTTGTCGCGCAACTTTGGCAAAGAAGCTGCTTTAACAGCCGGCATCGATGCGGCACGTGGCGATGCGGTGATTCCGCTTGACGCTGACTTGCAGCATCCGCCAGAGTACATTGTTGAAATGGTTCAACAATGGCAAAAAGGCTATGATGTGGTGTTGGCGCGGCGCGTTTCACGCGATACGGATCATCCGATTCAGCAATACATCACCAATAAATTCTACCGTTTGCATAATCGTATCTCAGAGTGTTTCATTCCTCGAGATGTAGGAGATTTTCGCTTAATGGACCGAAAGGTGGTGGATGCACTGAGAAAACTGCCAGAACGTCGGCGATTTATGAAAGGTTTATTTGCGTGGGTGGGATTTAAACAAACAACGATTGATTTTGTCGTTGAACCGCGTAAAACCGGAAAGACGGCCTTTAATCCCCGCCGTTTATGGCTGCTAGCGTTAGAGGGGATAACCAGTTTTAGTACGGTGCCATTAGCGATATGGGCATATGCCGGATTTACCGTAGCCATTCTATCTCTTATCTATGGTTGCTGGATTATTGTTAAAACATTGGTCTTCGGAATTGATGTACCCGGATATGCTTCCCTCTTAACCGCAATACTTTTTCTTGGTGGCATTCAGCTTATGGGAATTGGCGTTTTGGGTGAATATATTGGGCGTATATATAGTGAAAGCAAACAACGGCCCATTTATATCATCCGGCAGCGTTACGGAGAGCAAAATAACGGTGTTTGATCGTGAAGTAGGACGACAGTTTACCGGCTTTTCTTTAATCGGAGTCATTAACACGGTCATTCACTTGACCTTGGTCACCTGCTTGGTAGAGATCTTATTGATTCATCCCATGCTTGCAAATGCACTGGCTTTTATAAGTGCTAACTTATTTTCGTTTTGGGCGAATAGCCGCTGGTCATTTCAAACCGTATTAACGCGTCAGCGTTATATGCGGTTTCTTTTGGTATCGTTGATTGGTTTATTCGTTTCCGTATCAGCTATCGCGGTAAGTGAGGCTTTAAGATGGCATTATCTTATCGGCGTACTGCTATCGTTTATCGTTCTTCCCTTGATTACCTTCTTCACACACAAAAAATGGACATGGAAAACGCTCGATTGACCAGTAATTCTTCAAAATGGGAATCGATTCTTACTCATCCATTGGTAGTTAGTATCACGTTACTCATGCTTTGTGTCGGATTGCACCGTAGTGTTTTGTCAGCGGGATGGCGGTTTGATGATGGCGCTCATTTGTATTTTGCTGCAACGTACTCACCTTGGGAATATTTCTTTATCCCCGAGATCATCCGTCAGCAATCGTGGGCAAACTTTACCCCCTTCAACGCGTTATTTTATGATTTAGGGTTACCTTTATTTGGCCTGAATCCGACTGGGCACTACGCTCACATGCTACTTGTATTATGGTTAACAGCAACTGTCACTTATTTTTTATTGCGATTGTGGTTTACTGCACTCACTGCTTTGCTATCTGCGGCATTGTTTATAACGATGCCAGCAACGAGTGCAATAGCTCAGATGTTAATGACAGGGCATTATGCATATGGCTTGTTGTTTTCAGTATTGATGTTTCTTTGTTTTGCACAAGGATTGCAAAAGCACGATATACGATTTACGTTAAGTGCTGCTCTTTTTTATGCCTTAGCTTGCTGGAGCAAGGAACTATACGTTCCATTGATTGCCGTTTTATTGTTCTTGCCTGTCGATGACTGGAAAAAACGTTTTTTTCATCTCCGTCCGTTCATTCTTGTTGCAATTGTATACACAATTTATCGTGTGATCGTACTTGAGGGCATTGGAGGATATGGGACATCTTCACTTTCTGGATCTCCTAAGGTTTTAGATGTTCTAAATAACATATCGTTAACTTTTTTTGTTCATGAACAAATTAGAAATTTTTCAATTGCATATTTATTTATCTCTTTAATCGTTGCTGTCTTGTTTCAAGATAAGAGGATATCCTTGATATTCTTTACTGCAACTATCATCGTAATTTCTTTACCTATTCTTTCACTGTTAAAAAAAGGATTCTTTGGTGACGTCACTGGAATTCGACTGTTTTATTTGATTGGATGGGCTTCGGTTGCATGGCTTGCTTGGCTGGTAAATTCAAATAAATTTCATAGCTGGACTTTGATAGCTTTAATAATATGCTTTATAAGCACCCAATCTAGCATTGCAAGTTCAATTCGTGATTTATCGATAATTACTGAGCAACAAAATCTTTTTTTGCTTAAAGGCACGGAAAAACAAGTTCTTCTCCCTTTTGAGTTTGATCATTTAAATAAACTGGATAGCTTACAAAGAGCGAAGCTACTTATTCAAAGTCAGTCGTCCCCCGTGTTATTACGTAACATGGAAGAATTGAAAGGACTATCCCAAAATCAAAAAGAAGCGCTTTATAAATTTAAAGCTGAATGCAATTGTATTCAATCGATAAGTGATGCCGAATACAGTGATCTATTGGGTGATTTTAATAGGCGTCTTGCGAAGGGTGCTGAACAGGTCTTGAATGTATCGCTTGATATCGAAAACCTTGGGCACCTTAAATTATTTCGCTGGAAGTTTGAAGGCGGTGAAGGAAATTATGATTTATACATCCGCGAATTTGAAAAAATTGAATTACCTCCATCTGGATGGACGCAATTCGGATTGGATGTAACCGTTTCGAATTCCCGTATCTATGGTAAAAATCATGAATTTCATCTCTTTGTTCAATTAACTTCACCCAAAGGTTGGATTGCACGCACACCTATTCTTACTATTAATCCTAATATTGCTAATCAAGTCTCTTGGAGTGGCAAATCGGCGGTTGTTTGGAACACAGATTAATTAATATTACTTTTCGAATACTTAAATAGCATTAAACTATTCATAATTTCAATAATCTTTATCACTATGGCTTTGACCTATTTTGATCACAATGCTACGACGCGTATCGATGATAAAGTGCTCGAAGCAATGTTGCCTTATTTACAGCAAGATTTCGGCAATGCATCTAGTCGGCATGGCTATGGTATCAATGCACGTCGCGCTATCGATAAAGCACGTAAACAAGTAGCGAATGCTGTCGGTGTTCAACCCGTGCAAGTGATTTTTACCAGTGGCGGCTCAGAAGCGAACAATTTATTTATTCGCGGTGCGGCAGACGGTTTAAAACCAGCCAATATTTTTACTAGTGCTATCGAGCATCCCTGTGTGTTGAAGCCAGCGCAAGCATTGTCGAAACGAGCCACTGATCCGTGGAGCATACATGCTCTTCCGGTCAATACGTCAGGGCAAGTGGATTTAGACGAAGCCGCAAAGCTCATGCAGCAACATAAACCTGCACTGGTTTCTGTCATGTTGGCCAACAATGAAACGGGCGTGATTCAAAATGTTGCCGCTATCGCTGAGTTGGCTCGATCACATGGCGCGATGATGCACACTGATGCCATTCAAGGATTTGGAAAAATTCCCGTCGATTTTTCCGCGTTGAAAGCGCATGCGATGACGTTGTCCGCCCATAAAGTGTATGGTCCGAAAGGGGCTGCAGCGTTGATTGTCGACAAAAGATTATTGCTTCGCCCTTTGATTTATGGCGGCGGACATGAAAATGGATTGCGCTCTGGGACAGAAAATGTTGCAGCGATTGTCGGATTTGGCGTCGCCAGCGAATTAGCGCAATCTCGCTTGGCTGATACTGAAAAACATGTTGCGCAGTTGCGTGATCATTTGGAAAAAGAGCTGCTAGCGATGGGTGCGGTCATTTTCGGCTTGAATGTGCCACGCATACCCAACACCAGTTATTTTGCGCTACCCGATATTGAAGGGGATACTTTAGTCGTCAAATTAGATAAAGCAGGATTCGCTGTCGCGGCAGGCGCTGCCTGTTCTAGCATCCATCCAGGCCAGAGTCATGTTTTGGCTGCGATGCAAGTTGATCCGATGCTGGCGCGCTGTGCAGTCCGCGTCAGTCTTGGCTATAGCAATACTTTGGCGCAAGTCGACGAGTTTTTGCAAAATACGCAACGCATCGTTGCAGAATTACGTCAAATTAGTAGCATTACCGTTTAAAATAGCGCAATAACCAATTTGCTACTGCTATAACATCCAAAAATCGATGAAAGCCATTATCCTCAGCGCTGGTCAAGGGCGGCGACTATTGCCACTGACCGAAAATACGCCGAAATGCTTGTTGACTGTCGCGGACAAACCCGTCTTAGCTTGGCAGATTGATGCACTGCAACGTGCGGGTATCGATGAAATCACTATCGTGGCGGGTTTTCAAATCGCCTTAATCGAGGCTTTGAGAAACGAGCGTTACCAAAATCATAACATCAATATCTTGTTTAACCCGTTTTATGAAGTAGCAGACAATTTAGCCAGTTGTTGGATTGCTCGTCATGTAATGGATCGTGATTTTTTACTGCTTAATGGCGACACTTTGATCGAGCCCGCGCTGTTGACAAAGGTCTTGAATTCCCAAACCTCGCCCATTACACTGAGCGTAGATTTTAAAGATCAATATGATGCCGATGATATGAAAGTACAACTGGATGCGGATGGTTGGGTGAAGCAAGTCAGCAAAATTGTTCCATCGCATCAGGTGAATGCTGAATCGATCGGTTTAACGTATTTTCGTGGAGACGGTCCACGAATCTTCAGCGAGGCTATTGAATCAGCGCTTCGTCATCCTGCCGAGCTTAAGTCATGGTATTTATCGATCATCGATGCTTTAGCAAAGCGGCATTTAGTTAATTCCTGCTCGATTCAAGGTCACCGTTGGTGCGAAATCGATTTTATTGAAGATTTGTCGAGGGCGGGTATGATGTTTCAACCATCCAGTTGAATAATGAATCAAAACGTTACAGAAGTTCGGGTTTTTAACGCCACCATGCAAAAATTTGGTGCGCCGCACACTATCATCAAACAGTATCAACACTGGTCAGTCTTATTGCGTCCAGCCCAAGCGACATTGGGCGCATTGATATTGGCGGCACACGAACCTGTTACAGCATTCTCTGAATTAAGTTCTTCAAGTTTCAATGAGTTACGCGAAATCACCAAACAGCTCGAAGCGGCATTGGCAAAAGCTTTTCAGTATAACAAGATTAACTACCTGATGTTGATGATGGTTGATCCAGATGTGCACTTCCATGTCATTCCACGTTATGCGCAGAGCAAAACATTTTCCAACATGGATTTTGTCGATGCAGGCTGGCCGACTATGCCAGATTTGAAACAAGTCAATTTGACTGACGCCACTCAAAATGACTTGATTATGCAGCATATCCAGAAGTGTTGGCATTAGATTAAAAAATACGAGCAACCAGTGAGCGAACAACAAACTCCTTACACCAAAGAATTTCCGCTACGAGAGGCGCATCATTTAGTGCGCGACTTGATGACACCTAACCCTTGGATTTATTGGGTGGATTTTATTTTCCATATCGTATTGGGATGGACAGCTTTTTTCACCGCTTTGCTATCGCCGTTGTTTTCACTGTGGCAAATTGGGGGATTTATCATTGCAGTCCTAGCGTTGTACCGTTCCGCGGTATTTGTACACGAACTTGCGCATTTGAAAAAGGGAAGTTTCAAAAATTTTCGTTTGATTTGGAATGCGATTTGCGGCATTCCTTTTATGATTCCTTCCTTTATGTATGATGGCGTCCATAATGATCATCATAAACCCGATGTCTATGGAACTAGCGCGGACGGTGAATACTTGCCTTTTGCGGTGCGCAAACCAATAGAAATGATCGGCTATGTATTGTTTTCTTTTTTGATACCCATTTTGCTGGCTTTTCGTTTTTTGATACTGGCCCCCTTGTCTTATCTAATTCCACCGCTGCGAAAAATAGTTTGGGAGCGGGCTTCGTCATTGACCATCGATCCGGCCTATCGGCGCGCCGAGAATGCCATTCGCAATGATTTGAATTGGCGTCAACAAGAATTGGCAACGTCACTGTTTGTCGCTTTGGTTGTGTTATTGGTGTCCTTCGATATTATCCCTTACTCGCTTTTGCTGCTCTGGTATTTAGTTGCAGTAACGGTATTCATGCTAAATTCACTACGCACGCTGGCGGCGCATGCGTATCGCAATCCTGGCGATCAGAAAATGACTTTGGCAGAACAATACCTTGATTCCATTAACATACCAGGAAATTTTTTACTGACCCCTCTATGGGCTCCGGTCGGATTGCGTTATCATGCCACTCACCATCTTTTTATGAGCATGCCCTATCATAATTTGGGAACTGCGCAACGGCGATTGGTCACGGGCTTAACTGACAATACCCAATATATAAAGACCGTTCGCAATGGTTTATGGGATGCATTACAACATATTTGGCGTGAATCTTCCGCCGCTAATAATAGGACACACTACAATAATGACTGAAAATTCTACCAGTACTGCGCTGGCGGTAACTAAACCCACCGAGCTTAAAACCAAAAAGCTGATTTTACTTCGACATGGCGAGAGTCTCTCGAATCAACAAAAAAAATTTACCGGCTGGAGTGATGTTCCACTCAGCGCAAAAGGCGAAAGGGAAGCCGTCCAAGCGGCCGAAATACTAGTAAAAGGTGGTTATCAATTTGATGTTTGTTTTACTTCCGTTTTGCAGCGCGCGATCGTTACCGCGCAAATTGTATTGGCAGTCATGGAGCAAGCAAATCGTCCTGTTTATCAGCACTGGCGTTTGAATGAACGGCATTATGGCGCCCTAGAAGATCTCGGACGTTTAGGTGCCATTACAAAATTCGGTGTTTGGCCAGTGCTAGGGTGCCAAGTGCAGTTTGACGCAGCACCTCCAAGTTTAAACAAGCATGACGTTCGTTTTCCTGGCAACAACCCCAATTATGCCGACATCGATAAAAACATTTTGCCAATGGGTGAAAGTATGGAGCAAACCGTTGCTCGTATTGAGCCTTATTGGAAAAATATTCTGCAATCTTCATTAAAAAACAATCAATGCGTTCTCGTGGTCGCACATCGCAACTCTTTGCGGGCGTTGATGATGTTGGTGGATGGCCTAACACAAGGTCAAGTGATGAAGTCCAGATTAGCGACAGGCCGGCCACTCGTCTACGAATTGGATGAAAATCTCAAACCGTTGCGGCATTATTACGCTGACAAAAAGAATTGATTGATACGGTCTACAGCAGGGTTTTAGTTAAACCGGCTACTACTTGATATCTCAAGCCAGTACGGCTGCGCATACTTTTTTGTATCCGATTCTATCATGACGGATTATCAGCTTTTTGCCACTACGCCAAAAGCGATGGAAGATATTTTGGCCAACGAACTCAAGGCGCTTGGTGCAAAAAATGTAAAACAAAAAATGGCTGGAGTGGCATTTGAAGGCGATCTAAAACTCGCTTATCAAGCGTGCTTGTGGCTTCGAACGGCCAGTCGTGTCTTTTTATTGTTGGATACTTTTGAAGTAAAATCGCAGCAAGATTTATACGCTGGCGTGCAACGCACTGACTGGTCAAAACATTTGAATGCCGATGATAGTCTAGCCGTTTCATTCAATAGCAAAAATAATTCAGCCATTACACATTCGCATTTTGGTGCGCTCAAAGTCAAAGATGCCATCGTTGATCAAATGCGCAGTCAGTTTGGTACCCGTCCTGATATAGATACCGAACGACCTAGCATTCGCGTCAATGTCTATTTGCATAACGAGATAGCACAACTCAGTTTGGATTTGTCGGGCGAAAGCTTGCACAAACGCGGCTATCGCGCTACGCAAGTGATTGCTCCCATAAAAGAAAGTTTAGCTGCGGCGATGCTGTTACGAGTTGGCTGGCCTGCTATGGCAGCACAAGGTAAATCTTTATTAGATCCTATGTGTGGCTCAGGTACCCTATTAACAGAGGGGGCTTTGATTGCGGGTGACATTGCGCCAGGTCTGCAACGCGATTATTTTGGCTTTCTAGGTTGGAAGTCGCATGATGAAGCTCTTTGGCAAGCGTTACTTGGTGAAGCGCAGCAACGGCGTGATATTGGCATGGGTAAACTTCCCGTAATGGTAGGTTTTGATCAAGATCGCCGTACCGTGACAGCGGCCTTGCAACATATTGAAAATCTTGGCTTACAAAGCAAGATCCATATTGAAAAACGAGATATTTCAGAAGCCTGTGCGGCGGAAAGCTGGCCGAAAGGTTTGCTCATTTGTAACCCGCCTTATGGCGAACGCTTAGGCGATGAAGCACAGACTACAACACTTTATCGTACTTTTGGCGAGGTATTAAAGCAACAATTCATCGGTTGGCAAGCAGCTATCATTATCGGTGATCCAGAGTTAGGTTTTCGTTTAGGAGTTCGTTCGCAAAAACCCATCACCATGTTTAATGGCGCATTGGAATGCAAATTGCTCCGACTCGACATCGATGAAAAAAACTTTTTCGAACCCAAGGCAAAATCTCAGCAAGAGCGTATCGAGCAAGTGAATTTACATTCGCAAACAACGATGGCGGATAGCCAAGTCGAAATGTTTGCTAACCGGTTACGCAAAAATTTAAAGAAATTAGCTTCTTGGATTAAAAAAAACCACATTCATTGCTATCGCTTATACGATGCGGATTTACCGGAGTATGCGGTCGCCATCGATGTCTATCACGGTGAAAAAACTTGGGTGAATGTACAAGAATACGAACCGCCTAAATCGATTGATTCCATTAAGGCGACTCATCGCTTGGCAGGTGTTCTGAGTGAGATAAGCAAAGTTTTGGAAATACCATCGCAACAAGTCTATCTAAAAATCCGCCGCAAACAAAAAAACACCGAACAATACGAAAAAATCAGCGATTCGCGTCATTTTCATATCGTTGAAGAGAATGGTTGCAAATTTTGGGTTAATTTTGAAGATTATCTCGATACGGGGCTATTTCTGGATCACCGGCCGATGCGTTTACTGATTCAGCAGCAAGCCAAAGACAAGCGCTTTCTAAACTTATTTGCTTATACGGGGACTGCATCGGTGCATGCAGTCATGGGGGGTGCGCATTCGACGGTTACTATCGATATGTCAAACACTTATCTAGACTGGGCAAAACGTAATTTTACACTTAATAATATTACAACTGGGAATCACCAATTCATACGTGCCGATTGTTTAGAATGGCTCTACGATCAAGCGCATGCGCAACAGAAACCGCAGTTTGATCTAATTTTTCTGGATCCTCCCACTTTTTCCAATTCCAAGAAAATGGAAGAATTGTTTGATATTCAACGTGATCACGTTCAACTGATACGCAATGCTGTTGCATTACTATCGATTGATCAAGGCGGAATAAAAGAAAAAATGGGAATTCTTTATTTTTCGACGAACTCCCGCCGTTTCAAAATGGATAATGAAGCTTTATCGGATTTATCCATTGAAAATATCAGTGCGACGACAATACCTGAGGATTTTAAACGCGACGCCAAAATTCATGCTTGCTGGAAGATAACTCATAAATAACTTGGATAGAGTTGGTTTTTGCGAAAATGGAAGCAGATATTGTCATGCGGAACTACCATTTTCTTAAAATAGTCTCACCATATATAAGTAATTGGTACCCTTTGAACTTACGATTTTAATTCTGAAATAGCATTTAGATACTTATTTAAGACTATTTCTTCGTCGAAATACTGCTCTACTTTTTTGCGACTATTGACACCCATCGCTTTCCTTTCTTCTTCAGTAAGTTCTATTATTTTTGTAATTTTCTCAGCTAGATCGTGACTATCCCTTGCATTGCATAAATAACCATTGATCCCATCATCAACAACTTCTTTGCAGCCCACAGCATTGGTTGTAATTATAGGTTTACCCATTGCGGCCGCTTCGAGTAAACTTCTCGGCACACCTTCTCTGTAATATGAAGGTAGAACCACACAATCAGCTGTTCCAATCTCATTCCTCACATCATCGCTTACGCCTAAATATTTTACTACGCCTTCTGCCACCCACTTTTCAATTGTATCACGCGAAATTGCTGTTGGATTTTGAACATCCGCAGGACCTAATAAAAGAAATTCAACATTATTATTTTTTGATTTCACTAACCGTGCAGCATCGACGAATTCCTGCACACCTTTGTCCCAAAGCATACGAGCGATAAGGAGAAATACAAGCTTGCCATTGTAAAGATCCTTTCGAGTTAATGTATGTTGATATTTTTCAAGATCAACGCCTGAACCTGGCAATAAATCGTAATTTTTATGTGTTACTATTTTTTCTGATATGAATAAATCAATATCGTCTTTATTTTGGAAAAAAACTTTTTGTGATCGACTCAAAGAAAACTTATATAAGGATTTAACGAGCTGAGTTACCCAACTTCTCTTCGTAAATAAAGCGCCGAGGCCTGCGATGTTGTTAATCACAGGAATGTTTAACATATGTGCTGCGATAGATCCATAAATATTGGGTTTAATGGTATATCCCAAGAACACAATAGGCCTTTCTTTTTTCAGTGTCGTGTAATATTTTAAAAGAAGCAAGATATCGGAAAATGGATTTTTATCCATTTTCATAGGAATATCAATGTGCCTGGCTCCTATCTCTTCGAGTTTTTGGGTGTAATTGTCTCTGGGAGAAATTACTACTACGGAATAACCGTTTGATAAAAATTTTTTTATCACATTTGACCTGATCCACCCATAATGAGAGGTGTTATAGCTCATGGCAATTAGTTTTTTTTCCATTTAATTCAAAAATTACCTTTCAATTATTGCGCAGGTTATATGAAGTTTATTTAAATCGATGATTTGCTAGGATGAGTCGATATTAAAGTGTTCTGTTTCGATTGTCCATTTTACTGATTTTATTCGCAATAATAAGATATTTAAAAGATTTTAGTCATTTTGTAGTATGCACATCTGACCGGAAAGTCCTTTGTTTGAGTTTCAAATTGGCATCTTGGATTGATCCTATAATAGCGTTTTCACTGTGAAGTTGGAGTAGACACATGTTAATTGGTTCAGGGAAATTTTAGCTTTATAAATTTGCTCCGCGCACCCTGCACCTATCTCCGCGGCAAGATCACAGGGAATTCCAAGTAGAAACAGCCGTATAGAGTGGCGATAGTAGAACAATCTCACTATGTTACAAACACCGTGCAACGCAGTGTATTTTATGAATACTACAGGTAGGTGGATGTAATGAGGAATGGTGGATTTTCGCCTGAGAGATATCATTTTTGTTTAAATCCATGCATGAACAATCCGACTTGATGCTCTTCCAGTGACGAGAGTCATCGAGTACCAAGCTGCACGAAACCAGATTTAAAATCAAAATACTTAAACTGGTGCAATCAAAAAACGGTAAAGGATTTACTGTACTGTATTAATTAGACCGCCGGCAAAACTTCTTAACTGATGAATTGCTTTTCTCTACATTACGTAAAAATAAGTCTGGTCGAAACACCAATTTTTTGCAACCACACCTAATCCGAAAAAATGTGAGAAATATCACAAATTATTTTTGGTTATTAGCATAAAATAGCAGCAAATGTTTGCTTATGTTAAAAATAAGAAATTGTTCCAAAGTCATTTGATGAAGTTAATTACGGCAATAACTCTGTGGAATAAGCTTTCACTATTGCAAAGGATGAAAAATGAGCGATGTAATTTTTGAACCATTACAATTTCGTAATTTAACGGTAAAAAATCGACTTTTTCGTTCAAGTATCTCAGGTCGTTGGGATAACTATAACGGATCAGGAAATATTGCCCGAATCAATTGGGAAGAAAAATTTGCGCGGGGCGGTGTGGGCGCCATCATTACTTCATTTGTGCCAGTTCATATCCGCGGCAGAATCATGCCTAACTACGCAATGATCGATCACGACAACAAAATTCCTTTTTGGAAAAAAGTTGCTGAGAAAGTTCATGAATATGACTGCAAGCTAATCATGCAACTGAGTCATTCTGGTCGACAACGCGATGTGCCCGGTGTAGAAAATTTAATGAACAAGGCATTATCGTCCACAAATGAAAAAGATACTTTTCATGGTTTGCTTTGTCAGGCGATGACGCTAGAAGAAATTCAACAAACCATTCAATATTTTGTAGATGGTGCACGTAGAGCTAGGTTGGCGGGTATCGACGGTATTGAGCTTCATGCGTCGCACGGCTATTTATTCACGCAATTTCTTAGCTCAGGTATTAACGATAGGAATGATGAATATGGGGGGTCCCTTGAAAATCGTTCAAGATTTTTATTAGAAGTTATTCGTGCGATTCGTAAGGAAGTAGGTACGGATTTTCATTTGCAAGTCAAGATGAATGCTTTTGATGCGAATGATGCTTTGTATCCTTGGGAAAAAAAGGGTAACGATCTTAAGGAATATATTCAAGTCTGTAAGTGGGTAGAAGAAGCGGGAGCTGATGGATTGCATGTATCCGCAGGCAGTTTCTTTCCGCATCCACTGGTACCACCCGGAGGTTTTCCTTTAGACGAGGCCAACTGGTGGTATGGAAGTATGGCATCAGCTGGTGATCGAGGTTTTTTAAATTATTCTGTTTTTCACTTCAAAATGCTGCGTCCGATTTTTCGCTGGTTGTGGAACAGAACTAAGAAAAATTTTCCAGTAGAAGGTGTAAGTGCGGATTATTGCAAGGAAATCAAAAAAAATGTCACGATACCGGTCTTAAATACAGGCGGTTATCAGAGTGGCAATCATATTCGCAAAGTTATTACGGAAAAATATTGCGATGCAGTTGCCATTGCTCGACCCTTAGTTGCCAATAACGACTTGCCAAAGATACTTGCACAAGGGCGAGATTTACCTGAAAAACCCTGCTCATTTTGTAACCGTTGTTTGCTGAATGCTCCGGCCAATCCATTTGGTTGCTACGATCTGGATCGTTTTGATGGCGATCGAGAAGCAATGCTCAAAGAAGTTATGAGTGTGTTTAATCCACCTCCTTTTCAATGATTGATTGAGTTATTTGCGAGAAGTACATCTTTAAAAGTAAGAGAGAAGCTATGGAAAACGAGAAAGTTTATACACGAACCAAAGACAGAGTTCTTATTGATCAAGTTTACGAAAGTCCAGTAGACCAAAGTACTCACGCCATTCGCAAGAAGCTGATGTGGATTGCTTTGTTTGGTTTATTTATTTTATTTATATTCTGCTTAATGAAATAGCCAGCAACATTGCAGTAGCTTTTTTCATTCTGGGGCAATTAAAAAGCCCAATTCCATTGGGAGTTAAAGGAAATGGCAACTCGGGAAACTCATTCATCCGAAAAATCACACAAAATCACATTAGCGGTCATATTCTTTCTTAGCATACTGATAATAGTTGGGGTATTACTGTTTTATCGGTTTACGAAAGATGTTCCGATTAGTTACAACGATAATGTAGAACATTTCAAATATGGTTCAATTGGAAGCGAAACATCCAGCGGATTGCCTTATTGGATCTGGAAGGTATTACCGGAAATGTTTCCAGAGAAACTACCTGGCAACAAAAACGGCTATGCGTCATTTGGATTTCTATATGAAAAAGACCATGATTTGCCGATAGGTGTTTCTCGCAGGAAAAGTGAAGGGGTCGACCGCGTTTGGTTAAATTGCGCCATCTGTCACACTGGAACAATTCGAGAAAATCCTCAAGCTACTCCTGAAATCCATGTAGGAATGCCTGCTAACAATTTCCGTCTTTATGAGTTTATAAATTTTTTACGCGCAGTTTCCCTCGAAAATCGCTTTAATCCAGATGCAATAATGGAAAAAATCGATGCGATGGGGGGGGATTTAGATTGGATAGATCGACTTTTGTATCGATATTTCATCATAGATCGAGTCAGAAGTACTTTATTTGCTTTACGTAAGCAATTGTCATTTATGGAAAGACAGCATGACTGGGGACCTGGCCGGGTCGATACTTTTAATCCTTACAAAGCCATTCAATTTAATTTTCCAATGGATAAACTGCCGCATGAAGAATTAATCGGGCCTGCGGACTATCCATCCATTTTTAATCAAGGGCCAAGGCAAGGAATGCAACTGCACTGGGATGGCAACAATCCTTCCGTAGAAGAAAGAAATAAAAGTGCAGCTTTAGGTGCAGGTGTTACGCCTGTGACGATTGATCTTAAATCACTCGACAGAATCGTAGGATGGCTATGGAATCTAAAACCACCTGAATATCCAGGAAAAATCGATTCGGAAAAAGCAGAAACGGGCAAACAACTTTACGCATATTACTGTGCTGATTGTCACGGTCGGCAAGATGGCAATCAATTCAATTTTGATACTCAACAGTTTAAGAGATTGGGAAAGGTTGAACCTCTCACTCTAATTCGCACCGATCCTGGAAGACTTAATTCATATAGTGAATTGTTATCGGTTAATCAAAATACACTGTATTCAGGTTATCCATGGCGTTTCAATCAATTTCGCAAAACTAATGGATACGCCAATATGCCTTTGGATGGTATATGGATGAGATCACCTTATTTGCACAATGGTTCAGTGCCAACTTTGCGAGATTTACTCAATGTGGCGGAAGAACGTCCAAAAGTTTTTTACCGTGGCTATGATGTTTTTAATTGGGAAAAAGTTGGATATGCCTATGATGTTAAAGAAGAGCATGGTATATCTTTCTTCGAGTTTGATACCACTATCGAAGGCAATTCAAATCAAGGTCATGACGGCGAAGAATACGGCACTGCTTTAAACGCAGAGCAGAAAGATGCGATTGTTGAATACATGAAAACCTTCTGAAGATAGGTGGTTGGATACGAATAAGGGGAAGTCCTGATGAATCAGAAAGAAATTTTACAAACAGTTTCAAAAACGGCAATTATCGTGTCGGTTTTGCTTGCAGTCGTTATTATCATTCTACTCACGCTTGGTTGGTATAAGCTCTATCGAGAAGAAGAACAAGGTGAATTTTCGACTCCAGAAGAATTGTTTAAGTATGGATCAATTGGTAGTGAGACCTCGCAAGGAATTCCCTATTGGATTTGGTTAGTCATGCCTAAAATGTTTCCTGAACATTTGCCGGCATTGGGTGGATGGGCTTCGCTAGGGCTTCCATGGGAACAAGGCAAAGAATTACCCGTTGGGTTTTCGAAAAAAACAATTGGCTTTCCTAGGGTCGCATTTAATTGTGCATTTTGCCATGCAGCGCGTTATCGACTCGAACCAACAGATGTTCCAACAATTGTAGTACCAGGCCCATCGCATACTGTTCATGCACAAGGATATGCGCGTTTTCTGGCGGCAGCCGCAAATGATGCACGGTTTAATTCAGACGAAATTTTGAGTCAAATCGACAGAATCTATAAATTGTCGTGGCTGGATAAGCTTCTTTATCGATTCATCATCATTCCACAAACTAAAAAATCATTGATTCAATATGGCGAGAGATTTGCCTGGGCTGAACAAAAACCAGACTGGGGACCCGGCCGCATAGATCCTTTCAATCCTATCAAATTTGGCGTTTTGCAAATGAGTATTGATGAAACTATCGGAAACTCCGATATGCCACCAATATGGAACATGAAAGCAAGAGCTAATCATGCACTACATTGGGATGGTCTTAATACGAATTTCCATGAGGTCGTGGTAAGTTCTGCGATAGGCGATGGTACGACTTATGAGTCTTATCCAGAAAAAAATATGAAAAAGATTGAACAATGGCTACAAGAAGTCCCTACACCGAAATCACCATTCAGTAGCGAGCTATCAAGTGATTCATCTTTTTATCTAAATACTGATTTGGCAGAGCATGGAAAAACCATTTTTAATCAACATTGTGCAAGCTGTCATGCGCCTGATGGAGAAAAGACAGGAAAAATTATTCCGGTCACTGAATTAGGAACTGATAGACACCGCGTAGACATGTGGACTGCGGAAGCTGCGAAGAGGTATAACACGTACGAAAAGAATCATGATTGGGGAATGCGGAACTTTCAGGATGTTGATGGATATGTAGCCGTACTACTTGACGGAATATGGCTCAGAGGACCTTACCTACACAATGGATCAGTGCCTACTTTAAAAGATTTATTGCGCAAAGCAGAAGACAGACCTGAGAAATTTTTTCGTGGCTACGATTTGATTGATCCGAAAAATATTGGCTTTGTCTCTTCCGGTGCAATGGCAGAAAAAGTGGGGGTTCTTTATGACACCAAAGTTTCAGGCAACAGTAATGTAGGGCATAACTATGGTACAGATCTACCAGAAGATCAAAAAGAAGCCTTACTAGAATATTTAAAAACTCTTTAGCAATCGATCATCTATTTTTGTGTTCCTAAATTAGGTTTTGAATCACATGACACGTTAAATTCAAAATAATTTTTAGTATTTTTTGATTGGGAGAAATTCATGAAGCCGCATAAGCATTTGAATAGTGTTTTTTGGGGAATATTTGTCAGCATTGCTTTAGCTAGCTGCGATCAGTCACCTTATATTGCCAAGGAATGTATTACTGATGGTGGCACCGCGCGATCAGGATATGTCAAAGACGAAGCGTTATGCGCTAATAGGATGGCAGAGAGCTTTCCTGCAGCAGACGAAGATTATTTTAAAGATATGGATTACGGGGTTACACATGATGCTAGCAAAGTTGCTGCCATACTAGAACCTTATGTTCCAGGGATAAGCAAGACTCCTCAAGATGCAGTTAACGCAGTAGCGAAGGGAAGAAATAACTGGATAGTCTGGACAGGTGGGAATGATAAATTTTGGGATCATGTCAATATCAGCAGCTTAGGTAGCTTCGATTTGTTAAAGGTGTTATCTAACCACCCGGAATTAATTCAGAAAGTTGGTTATAGTCGCGATAATCGTTGGAATTGGTTTGGTTTAGTTAACGAGCCGTGCTTCAAAAAGAATGTCGATGCTCAAGGTAAGCTGGTAGGAAGAACTGATCGCTTTGGTTTGTTTCTAGATGTTCGCGAAGCAAATTGTGCTGCAGATCCTTTTGAGAATGAAGTTAAATACCCGGGAGTTAAAATTGGCGCTCGCGGAGATACGGTTCCCGTAGGTTCCTTTTATGGCTACGCCAGTGGTATTGTGGGATTACGTATTTTTCCTAATCCCGATTTTGATGAAGCAGCAAGAAAACGCTGGGATCCTCTTAGATACTATACTGACCCCAGTTACTACAACGATAAAAATCTAGTCAGACCTTATCGTGTTGGTATGTCGTGCGGATTTTGTCACGTAGGACCAAATCCGAGCAATCCACCTAAAGACCCAGAAAATCCACAATGGGCAAACCTTAATTCCAATCCTGGTGCACAGTATTATTGGTTCAATCGTATATTTGCATATGAAGCGGACAAAAGCAGTTATGCCTTCCAGCATTTGAGTACAAACAGACCTGGTGCTTTAGACACTTCTTTAGTTTCAACGGATTATATGAATAACCCGCGCACCATGAACGCTGTCTATAATCTTGGTGCAAGAATGCAGCTTGCTCTAAAGTGGGGCGAAGAAAAATTGGATGGAAACGAACACCGAAACAAACAATTCCAGGATTTTTCTAAACAGGTTCCGGAAAATAGTCCCCTCAATGCGTTTTACAAAAAACCTAATATTGTCTTTACACCGAGAGTTTTAAAAGATGCCTCTGATTCTGTGGGTGCACTAGGTGCTTTAAATCGAGTCTTCGTGAATATCGGATTATTCAGTGAAGAGTGGTTACAGCATATCAAGCCTTTGGTGGGAGGTAAGCCTTTTACACCATTCCCTATAGAAATCGCACAAAAAAATTCCACCTACTGGAATGCAACGGAACAGCAAACATTAGATACCGCATTATTTTTTCTCGTTGCATCTTCCCCGGATTATTTGAAGAATGCTCCAGGAGGAAAGAATTATCTTACTAATAGCAACGATATTTTAAAACGCGGCAAGGAAGCCTTTGTCGAGCATTGCGCAGCTTGTCACTCTAGTAAATTGCCCGAAAAAGCTTTCCAATTGATTTCTGCAGATCGAAATTGCGTGGGCTCAGGGTACCTAAATTGCTGGAATGATTATTGGAAGTGGACTAAAACAGATGAATTCAAGAAAGAAATGACCAAGATTGTTATGCGGGATGACTTTCTTGTAGACAATTATCTTTCGTCTGAATTGCGAATTCCTGTGACTTTGCTGGAAACCAATATCTGTGCTTCTATGGCCACGAATGCTCTCAAAGGAGATACTTGGGATAATTTTTCATCGAGTTCCTATAAAGGACTGCCGTCTGTTGGAACAACGCTGATTCACCACCCAGTTACCAACAAGCCCATTGAATATGCAATGCCAGCGGGAGGGCGCGGTTATATTCGTCCACCATCCCTAGTGAGTATTTGGTCGACGGCACCTTTTTTATTGAACAACACTGTTGGTACCTTTTATCCCTCTGGATCAGTAGAAGATCGGATGAAATCGTTTTCAACGAGTATTGAACAACTACTGTGGCCTGAAAAGCGCTCATGCGATCAAAAAGACTTATATGCGACATATTATGAATCAGGTCATTACGGAGATAAGTCTGGCGATGCGACTCAATCAGGTTACTATTCTGAAGGTAACTATTACAAAAATGATAGAGAATCTTCTAATAGTTGTGAAGGCAAAACCTATCTAACGAAATCCGGCAAACAAATTCCGGGCATCATTGACCGCACTTTTGCTCGAAGCTGGTTGAGAATACCGGAAGCCTACCTACCTGAGCTTTTGCAACCTCTTGTTGTGGGTGGTTCCGTTGAATTGCTTGGTCCCATTCCGGCAGGATCACCTGTTAATTTAATTTCGAACATTGATTTGGAAAATAAAAGTAAAGATGCATTCGAGATTCTGCGTGGATTAAAAGGCCATATCGCTGACTTAATCAAAGCCAAGAAGAATCCTGATTCGGTAACGGATGAGGAGCTTCTTAAAGTTTATTCCGATATGGTTGATCCTCTTCTCAAAGTTAACAAATGTCCTGATTTTGTGGTAAATCGCGGTCATTATTTTGGTACTGATTACTTACCGAATAGTGAGGGGAAAACACCATTGAATGATACTGACAAACGTGCTCTGATTGAGTTTTTGAAAACGCTGTAAAGTATGTAAATACAAAGCTGCTTTCCGTAATATTTTTTAGGAAAGCAGCTTTGTATATTCTGCAATTTATTTCTTATTGAAAAGATCTCGGAAACAAATGCATTTAGTATCTCCAAAATCATGAATGATTCGCAAAGAAAAACCGCTAATAATCCCATATCAGAGACCCGTCGCAAAATTGTTCAACTTGGCGCATTAATGATGTCGGGGATGAGTGCGTTATTGGGAGGGTGTTCCGCTTTATTAAAAAATGATAACCACGGCGCAACTGAAAAAACATCTTCTGTTTCTGCGACTTTGCAAACTTCCAATCTTGAAAATGGCAAATTTGATTATGTCGTGATTGGTTCCGGAGCTGGCGGCGGGCCACTGGCATGCAGGCTTGCGATAAACGGGTTTCGTGTGCTTCTGCTTGAAGCAGGAGGAGATGATGAACCATGTGAATATCAAGTGCCCGCATTGCATCCTTTTGCTTCTGAAAGCGAATCGATACGCTGGGATTATTTTGTAAAGCATTATTCTGATAACGATCAGCAAATTAAGGATTCAAAATATGTCCGAGAAAAAAATGGCGTGCTATATCCGCGTTCTGGCACCCTTGGAGGATGTACTGCACACAATGCAATGATTCTCGTCTATCCGCACAACAGCGATTGGGACAAAATAGCGCGACTCATGAATGACCATTCATGGAATAGCGAAAATATGCATCAATACTTCCAGCGCATAGAGAAGTGCGAATATGCGAATATTCCTATTTCTCAGGCGCTGAGCCGACATGGTTATAAAGGTTGGTTGCCAACAAACGTAGCGGATATCAAATTATTACTTGCTGATACTGTTCTATTTAAGCTGCTATTGGCTACGGTTATTGAATGGACAAAGAGCACAAAACATGATGCCTTGGCTTTAATCAAGCGGATATTGTTCAAAGATCCCAATGATTGGCGATTTATTTCAAATAAAGCTAGGCAGAATCGTGAGGGCCTCAGTATTCTTCCTGTTACGACGAAGGATGGCAAAAGAACAGGGACGCGAGAATATATTAAGTCAGTTCAAAAACAGTATCCAAATAATCTAGAAGTCCGAACGCATGCACTCGCTCAACGAATTCTATTGGATGAAAATAACGTTGCTTATGGCGTAGAGTATTTGAGTGGTCGTCACCTGTATCGCGCTGATCCGAATCATGAAAAAGCCAACAACTATAAAACTGAAGCCGTTTTGGTCAATAGAGAAGTTATTGTTTCTGCTGGCGCATTTAATACTCCTCAATTACTAAAATTATCCGGTATAGGCCCCAAAGAGGAGCTGCAAAAACACAATATCCCTTTAAAATCGGAATTACCGGGTGTTGGTGAAAACCTGCAAGATCGCTATGAAGTATCAGTGGTTACGCAGTTAACAAAAGATATTCCACTTGTTAAAGGTATTGATTATCGCTGTTCTGATACTGAAGTTGTAACCGATAAAAAATTTCAACAATGGCAAAATTATAAAACTGGACCTTATGCGACCAACGGCGCGACTGTTTCACTGACACGACGTTCAAGACCCGATCTGGAGGACCCAGATCTCTTTATATTTGGAATGATTGGTGATTTTAGAGGGTACTACCCGGGTTATGCCAATCACGTTCTAACTCAGAAAAACCTTTTCACCTGGGCAGTTCTAAAAGGACATACTCAAAATAAAGCTGGAACAGTTCAATTACGTTCCACCGATCCTCGTGACACTCCGGAAATAAACTTCAATTATTTCTATAGCAATGACGCAAAAGCCCAAGAAGATTTGGATTCAGTGGCTTTCGGTGTCACAACGGTTCGAAAGATTATTAAAAACTATCGTGAGCTGCTTGATAAAGAGATTTACCCAGGAGAAAAAGTCGCCGATCACGATGACATACAGCAGTTTATTAAAGATCAAGCATGGGGACATCATGCGTCCTGCACATGCAAAATGGGTCCACGATCCGACAAAATGGCTGTTGTTGATTCTAAATTCCGAGTTTACGGGACCCAGAATTTGCGTGTTGTCGACGCATCGATCTTTCCAGAAATTCCGGGCTTATTCATTGTGTCGGCTATTTACATGATTAGCGAAAAAGCCAGCGATGTTATTCTTGAAGATGCTCGGTTAAATAGTTTATAAAATTTATCAGATGGAAAATAGTGTAAAAAAATTGTTTATTTAAAATACCGGCCAATCTATTTATTATGGAGCCACTATGTTCAGCCAACTTTGTATAAAAGATGCTTATGCACCATTCCGCCGTTGGATTTTTATTGGAATCGTTACTAACATAGTCATATGCTTGACGGCGTGGATTGCGCTAGATTTTTTTACTGGCTTATTTGCATTGCCTACCGTTCCGGCTGAGATGAGGGTATGGCCGTGGTTTGCTTGCGTCCTTTTAGTGCTATTAAGTTTCTATTATGTCACAGCGATCCGTAATCCTCATGATGACTACGCAGTTAACATGACTTTTTTTGGTCGCTTGGCTGGAGTAATTTATTTCGGTTTGGTGGTTGCGCCCAACTTTGGCTTAACCTACGCCGTCTTCGCCGTTTATGATGGTTTCTTTGGTTTGATATCCTTCATAGCTTATCGCAAGGGAAAGCAAAAGGATTTCGTTGTAAATATTTAGACGATACTTCCTCAATATCACGGGCTATGCAGTGTAAATAAGATTGCTCAATCTCATGGTATTTTACAGCGACACAATTTCGTCAAAAAAGTGTAAGAATTCTCAGGATTGTTTACAGAAAGGTTAACACTAAAATAAGCAGTGAGTATTTCATACGGAATAGCATTATTCAAACCTTTATGGGGCTTCACAGTGCCTAAATAGGGCGTGTTCTCGTAGACGCCAATGACAATATTTTTAGCGCCCGGCATATTGGCGCCAAGTTGTTCCAAAGCAAGAGTTCTATCGCCAGATTTGTGTGATTGTGACTCTGCTTGTGCCCGCTCGGATTGTATTATTCGTGGCCAGTGAGGACGATCGTTAGTATTGATATCGACATAAGTCGAGACAGCACGCTCCCGGTAAATTACCCATCGCCCAAGCCCTTCCAGCTTTTTTGATCTTCATCCCATTGTACTGCGAACACAGCCCAACTTTTCGCACCCACGAAGACACTCACTGGAGCTATCCAACGCAGCTTATCCACTAAGTGTCGCGGACCGGTTACGTATCTCGCTTCTATGGCGATGTCACCCCCAATCTGGCGCCAGACTTTACCAATGGAGCGTGAAACATTGAGAGTAGCACCGGGAGTGGCATATTTTCCAGATTGGCACAGATAAATGCGCCTATCTGCATCAATTCCGATCGAAGGACCCGAAGTGCCTGGGATATTGGGTCCGAAGCTTTCCCAGGTATCTCCACGCCAACGTAAGACGGACGTTGTTCCACTTTCATAGTTGTCGAATCCTAGGATCGGATTTGCGCGAGGATCTGCGGCTAATGAAGGTCGAACTAATCCACCGGTATCGGAAATAAGACTTCCATTCAGCGGTGCCTATTCTTGCTCCGGCGCCGCTGAAGACCCGATGACAGCACTCAGAAGCAAGTACTAGATGTGTATTGCTTTACGGGCAAACAAAAGCACCGCCTGCACAATTATTCGGCGTGTTACCTTGAATAATAGTTTTACTATTCGCGGTTACAGTTCCATCCGCGTATAACCCGCCGCCATCAATTACTGCCGAATTGTTGATTAAGGTGCCATTCGTCATTTTCAGGTTTGCATTCTCTCTCTGATACGCTCCACCACCTTGGTTATCAGCCGTGTTACCAATCAACAAGCTGCGCGTCAGCTCAAGGTTGCCTAAATTCCTAAGGCCACCGCCTTCTCCACCCCCGCCCGCAGAGCTAATATTGTTAACGATGGTGGTATCGAGCAAACGCGCGGTACCTTCATTTGAGAAGCCTCCTCCATCAGGTGCCTGATTCGCAGTGATGGTGCTTGATCTCACTTCGAGAGTACCTGCGTTATCAATTCCGCCGCCTTTCCCAGGAGTAGTCGTGCTATTACCGACGATGAAACTACCGATTATAGAGAGTTCGCCATCGTTACCTATCCCTCCACCCCTAATCTTGCTGCACTACCGCTGATGACGCTGTTTTTAACCAGCATTTTTCCTTCATTACCGATACCGCCACCGGCTCGACGTGCATTATTCGTGATAAGAGTATTCTTCAGCGTAACATTGCAATTCTCATTGACTACGCCCCCACCTCCAAAATGATGATAGGGAGTACCATCGGTTATTTAGGGGGCGACTATTTACGGCTTCGCGGAATTCGCTATCGCATGCACTGAAAAGAATCTGCATGGTGTTGGAAAAAATAACCTGATGCAGTTTCGTAAATGAACTATAGTGACTCTTCAGATATTAGTGGTTTACGATTTAGAGCCATGATTATTATTTGATAAACACTGTTAATGCAGCAGTGGTATGCTTCTTAACTCAACACTGATGAGGAGAACGTTATTAAAAAAAAGTTCCGCTCCGTATCCTCTAAAAATATCCTCTCGAATGCCCCTGATCTAGAGTTACTTTGTTCAGAGTTGTTGAACATTGAACAATTGAAACGGTATGCGGTGGCACTTGCAGGCGAGTATTCTATTGACCCTCGTCCCGGTTCCAATCGATTGCTTTCTCGTCTGCTGGAAAATGAAAGTATTTTGTTCGCCGCTTACGATTTAATAACCGAAGCGGCTACACGCGGTGATCGTGTCGTTTTAGGAGAAGCATGGCTGCTGGATAATTTTTTCCTGATAGAGCAGCAGATCACACAAGTTCAAAAACACCTGCCACGTCGATACAGTTATCAGTTGCCTCGTTTGGCAAATGGGGCGTCAGCTGGCCTTCCAAGAATTTATGACTTAGCATTGCAATTGATTTCGCATATGGATGCTCGCATCGAGCGCAAAAATGTCATTCAATTCATCGAAGCATATCAAACTGTCGAACCATTAAATCTGGGAGAGCTTTGGGCTTTCCCGATTATGCTTCAATTGGCGTTATTAGAAAATTTGCGTCGCGTAGCGTTGAGAATTGCGCGGCGACGTGAAGAAATAGTGCAAGCGGCGGATTGGACTGATCAAATTCTTGCAATCATTGAAAACAAGCCCGATCAACTGGTGTCTTTACTCGCAAAACTGGGGAGCTCGGACATCCCATTGACAGCATCTTTTGTAGAAGAATTTCATGCCCGGTTACAAATTCAAGGGCCTGCAATGATGATTGTGCAAGGCTGGATCGAACAAAAATTACAAGAACAGGGCGTCACAATCACGCAAATTCTGGAAAATGCTACTCGAGCGGCGGCTGCGAATCAAATATCTATCGCCAATAGCATTGGCAGCCTGCGTTTTATCAATGCCATGGATTGGCGCGAATATGTTGAGCAGCTCAGTGCGGTCGAAGCCGTTCTTCGTAAAGATCCGGTAGGCATGCATGCGCAACAGGATTTTTTAACGCGTGATCGTTACCGTCATGCAGTGGAAGAAATTGCGAAAAAAAGCATCTATGACGAAATTACGGTAGCACGGAAAGCAATCGATTTAGCAAAAGCAGCTCAGGCAAATTTTGGCAATCAAAGCCGCAATGCGCATGTCGGATATTGGTTGATCGATAAAGGTCGACCTGTTTTGGAGCAAGCGTTGCAATCGCAACCCTCATTCAAACAGCGTTTAATGCGTTTGCCGCAACGTACTAATTTGATGCTTTATCTGACCGCTATCTTTTTGCTGACTTTGACTGTAACTGGTTTGATCTTATCTTCGTTTGAAGAATTAACACTAACAGACTGGCGATTATGGTTTTTGGGCATGATCGGTTTTATTGCTGCATCCACCATGTCAGTTTCGATCATCAATTTATTCATCACTTTGTTTTATCCTCCGCGTGCATTAGCACGCTTGGATTTCTCCGAAGGCATCCCGGCAGAACATCGCACCATGGTAGTGGTGCCTACGCTGTTGAGATCTCTCAAAGGTATTGACGATTTGATTGCCGCACTGGAAATACGTTATCTCGGTAATCGCGATACCAATCTTTTCTTTGCCTTGCTAACGGATTTTCATGATGCGCCACAAGCCACTCAGCCAGAGGATGAAACATTATTGGCTTATGCGCGCAAAGCCATTGAGAAATTGAATGCTGATTATGCGGATGACCGTTCCTGTATCTTTTACTTATTTCATCGACCCAGGGTATGGAATCCGCATGAAAAAACTTGGATGGGATACGAACGCAAGCGCGGCAAACTGGAACAATTCAATGCTTTATTACGCGGGGATAATAAAGATGCATTTTCTGAAATTGTTGGAGATACATCGATTCTTCAATCGATTCAGTATGTCATCACACTCGATACCGATACTCAATTGCCTCATGATGCTGCGCATGCGTTGGTGGGGAATATTGCTCACCCATTAAACCGCCCTATCTATGACGCTGCTTTGGGGCGAATTGTAGAGGGGTATGCCATTTTGCAACCTCGTGTTTCAATCAGTTTGCTCAGTGCCAATCAATCTTTATTTACCCAACTCTATGCAGGTGAAGCGGGTATTGATCCTTATACTCGGGAAGTTTCCGACGTGTATCAAGATGTTTTTGGAGAAGGCTCTTTCGTCGGCAAAGGAATTTACCACGTAGATGCTTTTCGCGAAGCTGTGGATGGGCGTTTCCCAGAAAACCTAATTCTAAGCCATGATTTATTAGAAGGGGGATATGCCCGGTCTGCATTAGTCAGCGATGTCATTTTGGTGGAAGAACATCCTATTTCTTACACCATGGAAATGAGTCGCCGCCATCGATGGATACGAGGTGACTGGCAACTGTTGAACTGGTTGTTGCCGAAAATCAACGAACCCGATAGCAAGGATTTCACTAGAACTAGGAAAATAGATAATCCACTGAGTGAGTTATCGATTTGGAAGCTGTTTGATAATCTTCGCCGCAGCTTAATCTCACCTGCACTACTGGTGCTTTTAACCGGTGCCTGGTTATTCGGCCCAGAACCAGCGGTATTCTGGCTTCTTTGGGTAATTGCATTATTGATCTTCCCCGTTTTAATACAAACCATTACCGCAATGCTTCGTAAACCAAGCGAATGCGATTGGTGGGTTTATATACACCTTGCTGGCAAACTCACTAGAACACCGCTAACGCATGCATTGTTGACGCTGATTATGTTGCCGTATGATGCGCTCATTACGTTCACCGCTATTATGCACTCAGCGGTGCGAATGCAATTCACGCGGCGTGGTTTAATGATGTGGTATTTGCCTTCATACGCGCGGCGGAATGATTCGAGGTCTTTACTCAGTTTTTTTAGGGAAATGTGGTTTGCGCCTGCTTTTGCTTTTATATTGGGCTGGCTATTGTGGCGTGAACCGACCGTCGACTTAATTGTTACCTTGCCTATCTTGGCTGCCTGGATCCTATCGCCAGGCGTAGCATGGTGGCTCAGTCAAGCCATTCCGGCGCAAAGCTCAAACTTGAACGAAGACCAACAATTGTTCTTGCGTATGTCGGCTCGAAGAACATGGCGATTTTTCGATCAATTTGTTACCGCGCAAGAAAATTGGTTACCACCGGATAATTTTCAGGAATACCCATCCCCTGTTATCGCTTCCCGAACATCTCCAACGAATATTGGCATGTCATTATTGGCAAACTTATCAGCTTATGATTTTGGCTATATTCCCATCAGTGCTTTGCTGCAGCGTACTGAACACACATTGGCTTCAATGGAAAAGCTCGAGCGGTATTCAGGTCATTTCTATAATTGGTATGACACGCGAACACTCATGCCGCTATTACCCAAGTACGTTTCATCCGTGGATAGTGGTAATTTGCAAGGTTGCTTGCTTACTTTGCAGGCAGGTTTAGAAGAATTAAAACTTCAGACTATTTTCCCGTCACAAGCATTACAAGGCATCGGTGATATTCTTAATATTTTGACGGAAATAATCGTAAATATTTCACCCGACTCGACAATCGCCGACAAGGTACGCACTTTACACCACCAGCTTATTGAATTTACGACACCGTACAATCAGGCAACAACCAATTCTTTTTACATCGCGCAATTTCTGGAAGAGCTGCTGCAAGAAAGCCGCTCACTAGCTGAGATCTTGCCAGTAGACATCGATCAAAACAGCGAATTGTTTTACTGGACTCAAGCATTGACTCACCAAATCGATTTATTTCGTGTCGATTTAGCGCGTTTAATTTGTGATTCTACCGAATCAATCAGTGTGGCCACGTTAAAGCATCTGTCCCAAGCCGCCAATGTCATCAATATTGGTGCAGAGCAAAGAGCGAAAATACAAGCGTCACATCAGGAAGCCCGTAAGCGGATTGAATGGATTGATGCCTTGATTGAGCGCTGCCGTAAGTTAGCGATAATGGATTATGAATTTCTTTATGACCGTTCACGCGATTTATTGGCCATCGGTTATGACGTCGGTGAGCATCGCCGTGATCAATCTTATTATGACCTATTGGCTTCAGAAGCCAGGCTTACTAGCTTTCTTCTCGCAGCGCAGAGAAAAGTACCACAAAAACATTGGTTCACGTTAGGCAGGTTATTAACCAGTCACGGCAAAGGGATAAGCCTGATATCGTGGAGCGGCTCTATGTTTGAGTATTTGATGCCATGCCTGATCATGCCGAACTACATTGATACATTGTTGGGACAAACATGCCGCACTGCTGTACTGCGGCAGATTGAATACGGTAAGCAACGAGATGTGCCGTGGGGTATCTCGGAATCTTGTTATAACTTAACTGATAAAGATCACATTTATCAATACCGTGCATTTGGTGTGCCGGGATTAGGCTTAAAACGCGGACTGGGTGATGATTTAGTGATTGCACCGTATGCGACAACGCTGGCATTGATGATTTTACCCAAAGAATCGTGCGAAAACTTACAGCGCATGCATAGTAACGGTTTTCAAGGTGTTTATGGTTTCTATGAATCTGTGGACTACACGCCGTCTCGCATATTACGTGGTAAGAAACGGGCCATCGTACGCACATTCATGGCGCATCACCAAGGCATGAGTCTACTGTCGTTTGCCCATGTCTTATTAGGTCAACCAATGCAACGGCGATTTATGACCGATCCACAAATTAAAGCAGCCGAGTTACTACTGCATGAGCGTGTTCCTCATCAAACGGCGACGCTTCATCCTCATGCCGCTGAAGTTAGCGCCGCTGCGCGGCCAGCTGTTCTGGAGAGCAACAATATCGTCCGAACGTTTATCAATCCGAATACGCCCATGCCAGAGGTACATCTGATATCGAATGGCCAGTATCATGTTATGGTGACCCATGCTGGGGGTGGTTATAGCCGCTGGCAAGAGTTGGCATTGACGCGTTGGCGCGAAGACATGACAACCGATGCTTGGGGTACTTTTATTTATCTGCGCGACTTAGACTCCGGTTTATATTGGTCTGCTGCCTATCAACCGACAACACGCGCCGCTGAATATTATGAAGCGATATTAGTGCAAGCAAAAGCTGAGTATCGTCGGCGTGACAAAGGAATTGAAACACACACCGAAATTACTGTTTCACCCGAGCACAATGTCGAAATACGACGCGTGACCTTGTGCAATCATTCCCCAGAAACTCGTCGAATCGAGCTGACTAGTTATGCAGAAGTAGTACTGACAACGCTAAATGCCGATTTAGCGCACCGCGCTTTCAGTAATTTATTCGTACAAACGGAAATCGTATCTGAATTACGCGCCATTCTTTGCACACGTAGACCGCGCATGCCAGGCGAGAAAAATCCGTGGATGTTTCAACTGTTAACGTTACCTAGCGTAATCACGGAAGATAGTTTCTTTGAAACTGACCGTGCGCGATTTATAGGAAGGGGCCGTACTATTGCCAATCCAATAGCACTGGATGCGATGTCATCGCACTGTGGGCTTTCGAATACCGATGGCCCGGTACTCGACCCTATCATGGCAATTCGCCATTGCTTAACATTGCCCAGCAATGAATCGATCAGCGTTCAAATTGTTTGCGGAATTGCGCCTAGTCGAGAAGAAGCGTTGATGATGATTGAAAATTATCGTGAACGGCATTTCGTGGAAAGAGCATTTGAAATGGCATGGTTCCATAATCAAGAAGAAATGCGTCATCTCAATATGACTGAAGCCGACGCACAAATCTATAATAATTTTGCAGCATCCATCATTTACAGCAGCATTTATCGTCGCGCTCCGGCTGATATCATTGCGCGCAATCAAATCGGGCAAGCGGGTTTATGGCGGTTTTCGATCTCAGGCGATATTCCGATCGTACTCGTTAAAATAGCCAATCAAAATCGCATCGATTTAATCAAACAAACGCTTCAAGCGCATGCTCACTGGCGCAGTAAAGGTTTAGCCGTTGATTTAGTGATATTGAATGAAGATTTTTCAGGATACCGTGCCGCACTGCAAGATCAAATCATCGGATTGATTAACGTCGTTGGCAATGTGCAACTGATTGACAAACCGGGAGGTATATTTGTCCGTCGCGTTGAAGAATTAAACGAAGAAGAAAGAGTGTTGTTACAAACGGTAGCGCGTCTTGTTTTCAGCGATAGTAGCGAGACGCTGGTGCAATTGCAAGAACGGCGCGTTTCACCGAAACGCACCTCCGATTTCATCGAACAGCGGGCATTTTCTTCGCTCTCTGAGCCTAACTATGCGTTCACTCCACGTGACCTTGTTTTTAATAACGGACTGGGTGGGTTTACCGCTGATGGGCGTGAATACATTATTACCTTGAATGCGGGGCAGAATACCCCCATGCCGTGGGTAAATGTTATTGCCAGCCCTTTTATTGGCACTGTTATCAGTGAAAGCGGCTCGAGTTATACCTGGGCGGAGAATGCACATGAATACCGTCTGACGACTTGGCATAATGACCCTATCAGCGATAGCAGCGGTGAAGCGTTGTATATCCGTGATGAAGAATCGGGTGATTTTTGGTCGTCAACGCCGCTACCTGTTCGAGGACAGTTACCCTATATATGTCGGCATGGTTTCGGCTATAGCGCTTTTGAATATGCGCAGGCGGGCATTTTATCCGAGGTTTATGTGTATGTTTCGATGCATGCATCGATCAAATTTGCAAAGATTAAACTGCGTAATCTTACCCAGCGAAAACGCCGCATATCGGTATCTGGATATTGGGAGTTAGTATTGGGTGAGTGGAGGCATAGCAATTTAATGCATATCGTCACGAAAAAAGATGCAGAAACAGGCGCATTGTTTGCGCATAATCCTTATAGCAGAGAATATTCAAAACGGCTTGTTTTTGCGCACGTTAGCGAACAAAATCCTTCGATTTCCGGTAATCGTACCGAGTTTATCGGCCGCAACCACTCATTAGCCAATCCTATGGCAATGCGCAGAAAAGGTCTCTCAGGAAAAACTGGGGCTGGTTTTGATCCTTGCGCGGCAATTCAAGCGGTGATTGAGTTGAGCGCAGACCAAGAAAAAGAGGTAGTTTTTATTTTTGGTTCAACGAATAGTCCAGATGAGGCGCGTCAGCTCATTCGTCAATACGGTAACCCGCAAGGCGCACAACAAGCGCTGCAACAAGTATGGGAGTTCTGGAATCATACTTTAGGCGCGGTCTATGTTGACACGCCTGACGCTGCTTTAAATATATTAAGCAACGGGTGGTTGATCTATCAAACATTATCTTGCCGCTTCTGGGGACGTAGTGGGTATTATCAGTCCGGTGGTGCATATGGTTTTCGTGATCAACTGCAAGACAGCATGGCTTTGATGCATGCCACTCCGTGGTTAACGCGTGAACAAATCATACGTTGTGCTGGACGGCAATTTGCCAAAGGCGATGTGCAACACTGGTGGCATCCTCCCAATGGTCAGGGTGTACGCACCATGTTTTCCGATGATTATTTATGGTTGCCTTATGTCACGTGTCATTATGTTTCAGCCACCGGAGACCTTGCCATCCTTGATGAACACATTCATTTTCTTGACGGCCGTGAATTGTATCCGTCTGAAGAAGCTTATTATGATCATCCTCAGATTTCAACGCAAAGCGGAAGTTTATATGAACACTGCGCGCGTGCGATCAAGCACGGATTGCGTTTTGGAGAACATGAATTACCGTTGATGGGATGTGGCGATTGGAACGATGGTATGAACTTGGTTGGACACGATGGTAAAGGAGAGAGTGTTTGGTTAGCATGGTTTTTATATCAAAATTTGAAATTATTTTCTGTTTTGGCCAGTGAACATGGCGATCAATCGTTTGCTGATGAATGCACACAACACGCCGAAAAATTACTTGGCAACATTGAAAAGCATGCCTGGGATGGAGAATGGTATCGCCGTGCCTATTTCGATGACGGAACTCCACTCGGGTCGAAAGAAAATGAAGAATGTCGTATCGATTCGATCAGCCAGAGTTGGTCCGTACTGACTCATGCAGGCGACCCTATTCGTGCTCGTAAATCCATGAATGCCGTTGATAAGCATTTGGTGCGCCGTGAAGAAAAATTGATTCAATTACTCCATCCGCCTTTTGATAAATCTGCGCTGGAACCCGGTTATATCAAAGGGTATCTGCCAGGAATTCGTGAAAACGGCGGACAATACACCCACGCGGCAATTTGGACAGCGATGGCATTCGCTGAAATGGGGGATAATAAAAAAGCTTGGGAGCTATTTGCTCTGCTCAATCCGATCAACCATAGCATTAAACCTGAAGACACTCAGCATTATAAAGTCGAACCTTATGTCATGTGCGCGGATATTTATGGTGCCGAACCCCATACTGGCAGAGGTGGATGGACTTGGTATACCGGCGCTGCAGGATGGATGTATCGCTTAAGCATTGAAACACTATTGGGCTTGCATTTGGAAATCGATCATTTACGCATCACTCCGCGTGTACCCCTCAATTGGGAATCGTATAAAGTTCATTATCGTTTCAAAAATACTTATTACCATATAACAATACGACCTAATAGCAAGGAACTCATTAATAAATCACAGAAAATCACAGTCGTGTTGGATAACATAGAAATTTTACAGGATAAACCTAATGGCAATGAATCGGTACCTTTTGAAGCAAGATTTCCATTGGTAGATGATCAACAAAATCACCAGGTCGATGTGTTATACGGTTGATTACAACAAGAGACCTTTGCAAAACTCTCTTGGAATATTTTGATCAGATCAAGAGATTACGTAGCCTCGTATAAAGAAAAAGGAGGAATTGAAAGTATTTCTTTAATTTTTATTTCTGGAATTTCTGGAATCACATAACCTTCAACGGTAAAAATATACAGTGGGTAGTTATTTTTTCTAAAAAACTCCATATCCGAAGTAGTCAGTGTCGGACAATGAATTATGGACTGAGACTGTTGAGGAAAATTCGAGGTGCAACGTGTACTTTCATCGACTTTTTTCTCCAACACAAAACTAACGCCTCGCGACTTCTTCTCCCCAAAATATCTCATTAAATCCACGTAACTTTGAAGTGAATGCCCCCCGCCACTAGATTCAGCATATTTCGCCCATGTTACATACGAAATATCAGGGTTAAGTTGATAAAGATAATTTCCCATTTCCTGAATTTTTTTATACTCAATTGTCCAGCGTTCGAATTTGGGGCGAACAAGTAATCCTAATTTAGCGTCTGATTGCTCGGTTAAATGGATATTGCCCTTTTTAAGTATTGATGTAAAAAAATGTTTTTGAATTCCTGGTGAAAGATTTCTAGCAGCAAAATTACGCATATCCGTAATAATCGAATAAGGAACCAAAGCTAAGACTAACATTACGGATAACGAAGCAAGTATTGGCAGCATTTGCTTTTGTTTTACCCATGAATTGATAATCCATTGCCATCCTTCGCCAGCAAGAATTAATAAAGGTAAAACGATATGAAATGCCATTCTTGATTGGATAGCACGTCCGCTAAAAGCATCAATTAACAAAGGCAACAACGCCAACGCCAACCATACCAGCGCAAAAAGAATGAAAGGTTTTCGCCATTGCATTGCTCCCGCACAAGCACCGACCCATAATAAACCTCCAGCAATTGTGATGGAAAATACGCTTTTTAAAGGGGCCGAGAAAAAGACTTCCTTAGCGGAGGATGAAAATTCTAGTAACACCTGTGGATTCACTAACGGATGAAACCACCATGCGAATAATAAATAGAGTGCAAATGAAGATAGGCATGTCGCAATAAAAGCTGGTAATGAATTAAATTTTTTTTGAATCAGTAACGTAAAAAACATTAAAAATAAAAATGTAACGCCGGGCAATATTGCATCAACTCTAACAAAAAATAGCAAAAACAATAACATGCCAGAGAAAGTTCCAATTAAAATAGAACGTCGTTCAACAGCCTTTAATAGAGTAATAGCAAACAATACTAAAACCAAAAATGCAGGGGGTTCGCTGATGAAATGTCCTTGAAGGCCACGGTAACTGTCTGAAGCAATATAGGAAAATGCTGCTATTGCGTAGCCTATGTATCCAAAGGAATCTGAAGTGTCTTTGTCTGCGGGAGAATCTTCAAAGAGCTTTATAAGCTGATGAGACAAAATAACCGCCAATGCTAGACCCAATGCCATAAAAATTCTATATAGCCACTGCATTGCAATTAATGCCGATTCATTATTTCCCAATATTCGTGTTATTTCGCCCAGTATGAGTACGTGTCCTATCCGCATAAAATACCAGTGCGCTCCATCTCCCGCTCCCAAAGGAATATCTTGAGCATAAAGATGATAATCAGCTAAAACATTTGTTTCGGCAGCTTGTTTAGAAAGCTGTAAATAGATAGGGGAGTCCCAATGCGTTTCTTCAAGCGGCGCCAAATCAGAATGAAAAAATATTCCTAAGAAAAACACTACTATTACTACATAGCTCAAACGAATTTGCTGAAAAGCATTTTCAAACATAAATTAGAAATTAGAAGAAGGTAAAAAAATGAATTGAAAATTCATTGCAAGCAAATATAACGGATAAAAACGAAGTGTATAGAATAAGTTACTGGATTTCCTTTGAACAATTCTGTTTTCAGGCATGAGAGTAATCAGTGATAAGACGGTCTGTCGTTATTCTGTGACGTCCGGAGCCGTCACCTAAAGAATAACTGTGAAAAAAAGTCAAAGTTTTCGCAAAAGTATCTACCAGGCTTTGCGTCATCTCTTTATTCGATACAGCATGCCGGTGTAGCGAATGAAGCATCAGATTACGATGAATAGAAACTATCCATTCGCATTCGAACATCGGCAAACAATCCACATGCCGCAAGCTTTTCCGCAGCATACCATTGTTCTTCGATGTGATTAGATAGGATTTCATGTAATGTTCGCTAAAATTGCAGGCACTGTCAGCAATTTTGCCAAACCTAATGAATTTAATCGCCTAACTTTAATAAATTATCAAAAAATTAAATGCTCTATTTCTAGAGTCCGACTATTTTGAATGAATATTCAAAGCAGCTTATCAATAAAACTACACATTGTAGCTCATTAAATAAGCTGCAATAATCCATTAGAAACAATGTGTTTTGTCGGGATCAACGGTACAAGACCAACGTAATTGCTTCGTTCCTGCCGCTTTGTTAACAAGATATTCAGCACGTAGCTGTTTATTTTGTTCTATTGTCATCGCAGCTTTTTCGGGAACAAACCGTTCCTGACTCCAAAAACGAATTCTACAAAACTCATCATTTTCATTACACAGTCTGTTGATTACTGCACTATAAACTGTTTTGTCCGTATATACGTTATGATCGATCAAGACAAGCTGAATAAATTTTCCTGAAGCTCCCATTTCTACAGAGCGGACTACGCGCCAACCCTTGCCACTTTCTAATTTAGATGATGAAGGTTGGGATTCTGCAACAGCGTCGTGTTTATGCTCTTCTTCAGAAGCTGAAAAAACACTGGTAGGGATTGCAAATGTCAAAAATAATAGGGCTGTTACTAATTGTTTCCTCATAAATTCTCCATAATAAATACCCACATCTTGCTGAGATCAATGGGCATCTTTGAGTTTATTAAGTATAGTGATTTTATTTGTTAAAATTGAATTCCTGGAAGGAATTGCACTCGGCATTGCATGATTCTTGCAATTCGGCAGTATACGCTAAAATTGTTTTTTGAACATTCTTGATAACTTTCATTTAACTTTGAGGTCCAATCCACCTAAGAGTCATTTAAAAGAGACAATGATATCTTAACGAAGCGCGTTCCGTTCTGTACTAACCACAAAAGTAATATCAAAATATAGCGGTCTTATTAATAAGGATATTTTATGCATAAAAAAGATTTTAATTGTTGTGAAAGTGAAGTTCTTTCTGATGAACTGAGCGTACGTAAACGAGAGAGGCGAATGTTTCTTAAAACTTCAGCGGCTTCTTTTGCGATGGGTGTTGGAATGTTGCAAAGCGGACTATCATGGGCCAATCAAGAAGTCTCTACTAAAAAAACAGCCCCAAAACCTGAAAATATCTTAACACCAGATCAAGCACTCGAACGTTTGATGGCGGGCAATAAACGTTATGTGGAAGGAAGCGCCGAGCATCCGGTACATTTTCATGATGTCGAAAAAGCGTTAGTCAGTGGACAAAATCCTTATGCAACGATTCTCGGGTGCGCTGATTCTCGTGTCAGTCCAGAACATTGCTTTGATGAATCACTTGGCGATTTATTTGTAATCCGGACAGCAGGTAACTATTTGACCAGTGATATAGTGGCTTCGATAGAATATTCCGTCGCTGTTCTAAAAACGCCTCTGATCATGGTATTGGGTCATGAAAGTTGTGGAGCGGTTAAAGCATCAATTGAGGCAGTAGACGCTCATAAAGATTTTCCAGGACATATTCAATTAATGGCGAGCGCCATCGCGCCAGCCGTTAGAGCAGTAAATGACACATCCAGTAACCGTTTGCTCAACGTAACCAAAGCAAATGTTATTAAAAATGTTGAAAGACTAAGAGTAAAAACGCCTGTGATTGATGCCTATCACGATGAAAAAAAGATTCGTATTGTCGGAGGGATTTATCATTTAAAAACGGGGGTTGTTGAAATCATCGCGTAACGCATGAAACGCGACGGCAATCATTTCTCGTGACTCCAACATACCGGATAGAAAATTAGAAGTTTATAGCGTATTGTCTAATCCGTTTTCAGCAATTTCTGCCGCACGTAATACCGCTTTTGCTTTATTCTGTGTTTCGATCCACTCATTTTGAGGGATCGAATCCGCGACTATTCCAGCGCCAGCTTGTACATATAATTTTCCATCCTTGATGACACCGGTGCGAATGACGATTGCCAAATCCATATCTCCATCGAATGCCAAATAACCTACCGCACCCGCGTAAATACCGCGTTTAGAGATTTCCAATTCATCGATAATCTCCATTGCACGAACTTTTGGCGCGCCGCTGACCGTTCCAGCTGGAAAAGTAGCACGCAAGACATCAATTGCGCTTAACTCTGGTTTTAATTTTCCTTCTACATTGGAAACGATATGCATGACGTGTGAGTAATTTTCGATTTTCATTTTTTCGGTGACTTTGACAGAACCTGTCTGCGCCACCCGACCCACATCATTGCGACCTAAATCCATGAGCATCACGTGTTCCGCAATTTCTTTAGGATCGGCTAATAAATCTTCAGCCAATTCTCGATCCTCTATGACGGATTTGCCGCGTGGTCGAGTTCCTGCAATCGGTCGAACGGTAACAATATCGTCTTCAAGGCGTACCAAAATTTCAGGCGATGCGCCGACAACATGAAAATCACCAAAATGATAAAAGAACATATAAGGCGATGGATTTAGTCCTCGCAGCGCACGATATAACGCTAAAGGTTCTGCATTGAATTCCTTGCTGGTACGTTGCGACAAAACCACTTGCATAATGTCACCGTCATAAATATATCGTTTTGCTTTTTCCACCGCAGCTTTAAAATCAGCCTCAGGAAATTCTGTAATTGCAGGACTGGCTTTTACAGCTTTTGATTCTGGTACTTCAACCGGTTGACGTAATTTTGTTAACAATGCCTTAAGACGAACGCTTCCCTTTTGATAAGCATCTTCAATGGACGGATCGACATAAACGATTAAATACAGCTTCCCACGAAGATTATCGACGACAATTAATTCTTCGGAGAGCAATAACAAAATATCCGGATTGTTTAAATTGTCTGGCGGCACTGAATTTTCCAGTTTGCGTTCGATATATCGAATCGTGTCATAGGAAAAATAACCGGCCAAGCCGCCTGCGAAACGCGATATTTTTGTAAGGCAGGGAGCGGCTTTGAGCTTAGCTTGATAAGCTGCAATAAAATCGAGCGGATCATCACTGGTAAACGTTTCCGTTTGTTGTTTCGTAATGACTGAAATCGCACGTTCACGCACTTCAATTCGAGTTGTTGCAGCCAAGCCAATATACGAATAGCGACAAAAGCGATCACCGCCTTGGACCGATTCCAATAAATAGGAATAAGGTTGATTAGCCAGTTTTAAATAAATCGACAGCGGCGTATCTAAGTCTGCGAGGGTTTCCATAACGAGTGGAATACGATTATATCCCTGTTGTGCTAGTCGATTAAATTCAGCTTCATCCATATATGAGGGCTCTATGCTAAGCAATTTATTGTGTCACCAGCCGAACTAATTTTGTTGCGTCTACTAGAGTTGCAACGACTGCATCGCAATCTAATCCATGGACATCCTTGCCCTCATTGTAGCCATACGGCACACAAAAAACCGGACAATCTGCAGCTCGTGCAGCTATGGCATCGTTGAGTGAATCGCCAATCAATAAAGCTTGTTGAGTCGGTACTTTAAAGTACTTGCAGATATGCGTTAGCGGCATCGGATCAGGTTTTTTTCTCGGTAAGCTATCACCCGATAGAATCATTTTAAAATGATCGTATAGACCTGTTGCTCGCAGTAACGGTATCGTAAAAGCTTCTGCTTTATTAGTAATGCAAGCAAGTTTGAAACCCGCCTGCTGAAAACTTTTGATGCCCTCAACTACGCCGGGATAGGGACGGGTATTGTCACTAAGGTGTTTCGCATAGTGTTTTTCATAGATCGATAAAGCCTTGGCAAATAGTTCCGCATCCGGTTCGCCATCCAATTGGCCCGTCAAAGTACGTTTTACCAGCTTTTGAATCCCTTTCCCGATATACGACCGAATGGTGTCCGTCGATTGCTCCGGCATGCCGAGTTCTTTCAGCATTAAATTCGCAGCGAGTGCGAGATCAGGTGCAGTATCGAGTAATGTACCATCCAAATCGATCATGATGACTTGAATGTCTATTGGGAATTGCATGCGTTGTGTTGCGGAAGCTTGTTGCATCGGTGTTTGTTGATTCATTGAAAATAAATTAAGATTTTGTCGAAACAGGCACTTTTGATAATTCTGCACGGAATGCAGCCAGAATGCTGTCATAACGATGCGGATCGGAATCTTTACCCGCTTGGTAAATGGCTGAACCGGCTACAAATGTATCGGCTCCCGCGCGCGCGATTTCCGCAATATTATCGACTTTAACGCCGCCATCGATTTCGAGCATAATGTCTTTACCACAAGCGTCGATACGTTTTCTAACCGCGCGCAGCTTATTTAATGCTTCAGGGATAAATTTTTGTCCGCCAAAACCGGGGTTAACCGACATGATCAGAATTAAATCCAATTTATCTAATACGTGATCTAAATAATAGAGTGGCGTAGCAGGGTTAAAAACTAAGCCGGCTTTACAGCCTTGCTCTTTAATGAGACCGATCGTGCGATCGATATGATTAGACGCTTCCGGGTGGAAAGAAATGATATTAGCCCCTGCCTTTGCAAAATCTGGAATAATACGATCTACTGGCTCGACCATGAGATGAACGTCGATCATCGCTTGAGTGACTGGGCGAATAGCTTCGCAAACTAAGGGCCCAATGGTTAGATTGGGAACATAATGATTGTCCATTACGTCAAAGTGAACGATATCTGCGCCTGAATCAATCACGGCTGTGATTTCTTCACCGAGTTTTGCAAAATTTGCGGATAGGATGCTAGGTGCGATACGAAACATGAAAAAAACCTCTCTGTAATCAAATTCGCTATTTTAACCTCAAATCATGGACTAATTATTAAAGTGATGAAGATTTATCATGCTTTATTGAGCAAATGCATCTTAACTTTTTAAAATAAGCTATTAGCACTATTGAATTCACACTTAAACCAAATGAATGAAGAAAAAAAATATGAAATAGGTATTAACATACGAACGACGTATCTACCTGATCAATCGGATGAAGAAGCGGATCGCTACGTATTTGCCTATACCATTACCATTGCAAATATTGGCAATGTGACTGCGCAGCTGATCAGTCGTGCATGGGTTATTATGAATGGCGACGGAACCACGCAAGAAGTTCGCGGCTTGGGCGTAGTGGGTGAGCAACCGCTGCTGAAACCAGGAGATAGCTTCGAATACACCAGTGGAACGGTCATTTCTACGCCTGTGGGTTCGATGAAAGGCAGTTATCAAATGACCACCGAGGACGGCGTTCAATTCGATGTGGATATTCCCGAATTTATACTTAGCGCGCCCAGGGTTTTGCATTAGCGATTAACCCGGTAATGACAGGCAAGCTTTATCTGATTCCTACTCCCATCAGTCCGACGGACATTGCATGGGTTATGCCGCAGCTAGTGCAACAACACGTTGGAGCAATTCAGCATTTTGTTGTAGAGCACCCAAAAACGGCGCGACAATTTCTAAAAAAAATTAATTCCCAGTACGCATTGCAGTCTTTACAACTGCAGGAATTGAATGAACATACCCACGATAAAGATTTGCAAAATTTGCTCGAACCTTTGCTTGCAGGTCATGATGTCGGATTATTGTCGGAAGCGGGTTGCCCGGCGATAGCTGATCCAGGTGCTGGATTAATACGCCTCGCGCATCAACATAATATTATGGTGATACCGTTTGTTGGGCCATCATCGATTTCAATGGCATTGATGGCATCGGGCTTGAATGGGCAATGCTTTGCTTTTCATGGTTATTTGCCTATTGAAAGCAATAAACAAATTGAAAAAATTCTTTTTCTGGAAAAACTATCTATCCAGCAAGACCAAACGCAAATTTTTATTGAAACACCGTATCGGAATCAAAAATTGCTGGAGCAGTTGACGAAAACTTGTGCCGAAGCGACACAGCTATGTATTGCTAGTCATATCACCGCTTCCGATGAAACGATTACCACCAAAACAATTCGGCAATGGCGTATTACGCCACCACCCAATCTTCATAAAATCCCGAGTATTTTCTTGCTGCATGGTTAAGACAGTGACAAAGTAGCACCGCAGCGATTGATACGATTAGAAAATTATGCCGTTTTCTTCTGAATAAATTCAATCTTATATCCGTCTGGATCTTCAACGAAAGCAATAATCGTTGCGCCATGTTTCATCGGACCTGCTTCTCGTGTTACTTTGCCACCTAGTTTTTTAACATTCTCACAGGCTTCATACGCATTATTGACTTCAACGGCGATGTGTCCAAAAGCATTGCCCAAATCATACGATGATGTTTCCCAGTTATACGTCAACTCCAGCACCGCACCATCTGCTTCATCTTGATAACCGACAAAAGCCAAGGTGAACTTTCCTTCTGGATACTCCTTCTGGCGCAATAAACGCATGCCGAGAACTTGGGTATAAAAATTCAAAGATTTTTCCAAGTTTCCCACGCGCAACATGGTATGCAGAATACGCATTTATACTTTTACCATCTCAAAATCTTCTTTACGCGCGCCACATTCGGGGCAGGTCCAATTGATTGGCACATCTTCCCAGCGTGTACCGGGAGCAATTCCTTCATCGGGAGAACCAAGGGCTTCGTCATAAATATAGCCACAAATTAAGCACATATAGCGATTGTAGCCAGGGTTTTCAGCAGTAGACATGATAGATAGTCATTTCCTTTTCAGTTAAAATAGGCGCTATTTTACGGTATTAACTCATGTTACAGCCACCCCCAATTGTACTTTCTTTTGCCGCCAGCGATCCGACCGGGGGGGCTGGCATCCAAGCCGATTTACTGACCATTGCGAGCATTGGTTGTCATCCATTGTCTGTCATTACTGCGATCACCGTTCAAGATACCGTAGGGGTGGAAGATGTGATGCCGTTCGATGCGGAATGGATAACGGCACAAGCAAGAGCAGTGTTGGAAGACATGCCAGTGCATGCATTTAAGCTAGGATTACTGGGTAGCGTTGAAATCATTGCAGCGATCGCAGAGATTGTTGCGGATTACCCCGAGATTCCGTTGATAATGGATCCTATTCTGGCATCTGGGCGGGGCGATCCCTTGGTGGATGACCGTATGATAGACGCCATGCGAACATTGTTATTGCCCCAAGTGACGCTATTGACGCCCAATAGTTTGGAAGCACGACAGTTAGCACATGACGACTCGGATCATTCAGAAAATGGATTAGATTTAACTATCTGTGTACAACGGCTGCTCGATATGGGATGCGAGCATGTATTGATAACAGGTACCCATGAAAATTCCATTACAGTGAAAAACACCCTGTATTCGGCCACAGGGCAAATTAACAATAACGAATGGGAAAGACTGCCGGCTAGTTATCATGGCTCGGGTTGCACACTCACTTCGGCGATTGCAGCGATGATCGCAAATGGGTTATCCATTGACGACAGCGTTAAAGAAGCGCAGCAATATACCTGGCAAGCTTTGCGCGCCGGGTTTCGTCCGGGCATGGGGCAACATATTCCAGATCGTTTTTTCTGGGCCAATGAACAGGAAGATTCTGATCGTGACGATGAAAATGCGACACCGACGATTGAAAACAATGCCGATTAAAGGTTTGTATGCGATTACGCCAGATTTTTCGCAAACCGATGAATTGCTGGATAAAGTGAAAAAAGCCTTGCAGGGCGGTGTAACTTTGCTGCAATATCGCAATAAATTGGCAAATAACAAGTTATTCCGCGAACAAGCGCAAGTTTTATTAGCGTTGTGCAGACAATACCATGTTCCCATGATCATGAACGATCATTTAGATTTGGCGATTGAAATCGATGCCGACGGCGTACATTTGGGGCAAGAGGACCTCACACACGATGATGTCAATGAGGAACTGGCAAGATACGATAAAATCTTGGGCATATCATGCTATAACAGTTTCGAATTGGCGTTACACGCACAGGAAATAGGGGCAGATTATCTGGCTTTTGGCGCATTTTTCCCCTCTGTAACCAAACCCGATGCAGTAACAGCAAGTATCAATTTAGTTAAGCAAACGAAAAAACACGTTACTATTCCCATTGTTGGGATTGGCGGTATTCGTTTGAGCAATGCGGCGGAAATTATCCAAGCCGGGTGCGCTGCAGTTGCCGTCAGTGACGATTTGTTTAACGCACCTGATATTCAAGATAGAGCACGACAATTTCAACAGCTTTTTGGAAATGCTGCGTGAATCTGCGTGAGTTTTAAATCGATAGATACAGATCAATAGAACCATTATTTTTTAATTTTTTATGAGTAGCAAAATGACTTTACGCAATCAACAATTATTCGAATTATCACAGCGTTATATTCCTGGGGGTGTCAATTCCCCAGTTCGTGCATTTAAATCAGTCGGTGGTGAGCCGGTTTTCTTTCAGCGGGGAGAAGGGGCTTATTTTTGGGATTCCGATGGAAAACCTTATGTGGATTATGTTGGATCCTGGGGGCCGCTCATTTTGGGGCATGCTCATCCGGATGTCGTTAAAGCGGTGCAAGTAGCCGCACAGAATGGTTTAACATTTGGCGCACCGACCGAAGCGGAACTTGAAATCGCGCAGTTAATTTGTCAATTGTTGCCTTCTATTGAACAAGTTCGTCTAGTAAGCTCTGGAACCGAAGCGGGTATGAGTGTTATCCGGTTGGCGCGAGGTTTTACAGGTCGCAGCAAAATCATCAAGTTTGAAGGCTGCTATCACGGTCATGATGATTCTCTGCTGGTTAAAGCCGGATCGGGTGCATTGACTTTTGGCAACCCTAGTTCCGCCGGAGTTCCAGCAGAAACGGCCAACCATACTATTGTCTTGGATTACAACGATATCGCGGGTGTCGAACAAGCATTCAATCAGTGGGGCAAAGAAATTGCTGCCGTGATTGTCGAACCAGTTGCAGGCAATATGAATTTAATTGCACCTAAAACCGAGTTTTTGCAGAAATTGCGCGCGCTTTGTACTCAAAATGGCAGTGTTTTAATTTTTGATGAAGTGATGACCGGATTTCGTGTGGGATTAACCTGTGCACAAGGTTTCTATAAAATCACACCCGATCTGACGGCGCTCGGCAAAGTGATTGGGGGTGGAATGCCGATGGCTGCTTTCGGTGGTCGACGCGACATCATGCAGTGTTTGGCACCGTTGGGCCCTGTTTATCAAGCTGGAACGCTTTCTGGAAATCCAGTTGCGGTTGCTGCCGGATTAGCGACGCTTAAATTGATTCAAGCCCCCAATTTTTATCAAAACTTAAGTGCTACAACTCAGCAATTGGTCGAAGGATTAACCGCTAGCGCAAAAAAATATCACATCGACTTCTGTGCGCAATCCGTTGGAGGCATGTTTGGTATCTATTTCTCAAAAACCATTCCAACCAGTTTTGCAGAAGTGATGCAATGCGATAAAGCCGCATTCAATCGTTTCTTTCACGCGATGATACAAGAAGGCGTTTATTTTGCGCCATCCGCTTTTGAAGCGGGATTCGTTTCATCGATGCATGGCGCCACGGAATTAAATAAAACGTTTGATGCGGCAGATCAGATTTTCAGTCACTGGAATTGATCATTAGTCACTGAAAACAAAAAAGGCAGCTAAAAATCTTAGCTGCCTTTTTAATTTTTAAAACTATCGATTCAATTTATTGCTTAACGCATCGTCGCAATATAAGCTGATACGGCACGTTTTTCTATACCGCTCATACGAGCTAGTACTTTTTGCATGACGCTATTATCATTTGCGCGGTCACCTGTATTAAATAGGCTCAGTTGAGTATGAACATATTCTGCGTGTTGTCCATTTAATGCTGGATAGCGAGGCGGAATTCCTGAGCCATTGGGTCCGTGGCAACTAGCGCAAGCAGGAACGCCATTTTCAACATTACCGCCGTGATACAGAACCTTTCCGGCTTCAAGCAGTTTTGCATCCGATTCCACTTGGCTAGGCGTCATTTTTTGTTGTGCGTAATATTCGCTTAATTTTTTCATGTCCTCTTGCGAAAGAGCAGCAACCATGGCTGACATGACTGCACTGTTACGTTTTGCTGGTTGACTTTCAGTTGCTTTAAAGTCTATCAGTTGCTTGGCGAGGTATTCAGCGTGTTGTCCCGCTAAGATAGGATTTGCGGGAATAACGCTATTTCCATCGGGATTATGGCAACCCGCGCACACGCCCGAAGCAATTTCTTGCGCAGTCGCTGGTGCTGTTGGTGCCGGTGCTGCTGCAGCAGGTTGCGGGGTTTCAGTTGCATTGTTGCTGGACGCAGCAGCGTTTTCGGTATTTTTAGCGTCATTATTTTCAGTAGTGTCTGCATCTTCTGCAAAAAGCGGCGTTATCATTGTCAGTATTGCAATTACCGCTATTACTTTCGTTATGTTCATCATATTCATTCCGTTTCAAGAGCTCATAAAAGTTGGCAAGCATTGGAAAAACGCTGTATTTTAACAAGGCAGAAAGACCTTAACAACAAAATTAATCCGGTTTTTATGATTCAATACTTTATTTTTCAATGAAAACAGTTTTTGTTATTCTATTTTTGCTCAATATAATAGTTTTTATTGCGATGCCATTTTTTTCTGAAAAAAAGCCGAATGCCGCTCCCGCAATGCTCAATGCTGAGAAAATTATTTTATTGCCCGTCAATGATGACTGCTTAGAATGGGGTAACTTTTACGAAGAACAGATACAATACGCGGATAACGTAATGAAGGAAACGTATCCTGAACTTTCGTATGAATGGGAAAACGTAGGCAATGCATTAAAATACTGGTTGGTTATTCCAGCATTGCCGAATAAAGAAGCGACAAACCGTATGATTAATAAGTTGCGTAATTTTGGCATTGCCAGTTTTCGCGTAAAAAAAACCGAGGAACGTTGGAAGAACGCAATTTCTCTGGGTATTTACGATGATAAGCAACAAGCTATCAAGCAACTGGAAGAGATCGAGAAAAAAGGAATTTCTAATGCCGTAATAGAAGATTATGAAGTTGAACTAAAGAAAATCGTTATTGATCAATCTAATTTTACCATCAAAGAACAACTACAAAAGACAGCAGAACAGCTTGAAGGCACTCAAATCATTTCGATCCAATGTAACAGCGACAAGTAAGCTCAAGTCGAAATAGTCAATTCCGAATCTATCGTGTTTGTTCAAGTTATTCTGCAAGTCAAATAAAAATAATGCCTGTTTTAATCAAAACCCCTGAAGAAATTGATACGATGCGAATTGCCGGGCGACTGGCCGCAGAATTATTGGATTACATCACACCGTTTGTAACGATAGGTGTAACCACAGAAGAATTGGATAGGTTGTGCCATCGGTATATGGTCGACGTGCAAAAAACCATCCCTGCACCGTTAAATTATGCGCCACCGGGCCATTCTCCTTACCCTAAATCGATTTGTACTTCGATCAATAACCAAATTTGCCATGGCGTTCCGGGAGAGAAAAAGTTAAAAAACGGCGACATTGTGAATATCGACGTTACAGTGATTTATCAAGGTTATCATGGCGATAGCAGCCGTATGTACTATGTGGGAGAACCGTCGATCCAAGCAAAACGTTTATGTGAAGTGACGTATGAAGCTATGTGGCGAGGTATCGAACAAGTTCAACCGGGGAAAAAGCTTGGCGATATTGGTTACGCCATACAAAAGTTAGCTGAAGGGGTTGGATATAGCGTCGTCAGGGAATTCTGTGGTCACGGTATTGGTGCAAAATTCCATGAAGATCCACAAGTACTTCACTATGGCAAGCCTAATACGGGCATGGAATTAAAGCCTGGCATGATTTTTACGATAGAACCGATGATTAATGCCGGTAAAGCAGGTATCCGACACATGCCGGATGGCTGGACCATCACGACCAAAGACGGAAGCTTATCAGCACAATGGGAACACACCATTTTGGTTACTGAGGATGGATATGAAGTTTTAACGGTTTCGTCTGGAACGCCTAGCAAACCGGATTATCGCTATATCGTCTAGATATCTGGCTAATCTATCAAATTAATTCTATTACACAAAATAAATAACCGAACAGCAAACTGGTAGACAAAAAATGGGATTGTTAATAGAAGGCAAATGGGTTGATCAATGGTATGACACTGAATCAAACAAAGGTCGTTTTGTGCGGGATGCGTCGAAATTTCGCAATTGGATTACACCTAATGGTGAACCAGGACCTAGCGGACACGGTGGATTTAATGCGGAAGTCAATCGTTACCACTTATATGTTTCGCTTGCCTGTCCTTGGGCCAGTCGAACAATCATCATGCGTAGCCTTAAAGGACTACAAGATGTTATTGGCTTGTCAATCGTCAATCCATTCATGGGTGCTGAAGGTTGGACTTTTGAGCCTGCTGCGGGAGTTATTGCGGATCCCCTTTATCTAACACAATTTTTATACCAGCTTTATACACGCGCAGCATCGAATTACAGTGGACGAGTAAGCGTTCCTGTGTTGTGGGACAAGCAAAATCACACCATTGTGAATAATGAATCAGCGGAAATTATTCGCATGTTTAATAGCGCTTTTAATGATTTGGCCGTACAGTCAGAGGATTTTGCACCGCAAGAATTGTTACCTGAAATAGATGCGTTGAATGAACGCATTTTACATGCGGTTAACAACGGCGTTTATCGTGCTGGTTTTGCAACTTCGCAAGAAGCTTATGAAGAAGCCGTGGTTGAGTTGTTTGCTATGCTCGACGAACTTGAACAGCGCCTGAGTAATAACCGCTATCTGCTTGGAAATCGAATCACTGAAGCCGATTGGCGGTTGTTTACCACCTTCATTCGCTTCGATACCGTCTATCATGGACACTTTAAGTGCAATCTACGCCGCTTAGTGGATTATAAAAATCTGTGGGCTTATACGCGCGAGCTATACCAATGGCCAGGGATTGCTGAAACAGTAAATTTTGATCACATCAAAACGCATTATTACCGCAGTCATCCTAAAATCAATCCCAATCAAATTGTACCGTTGGGGCCAGTGTTAAATCTGACCGAACCACATCAACGAGAAAGCCTGCCTCAACACTAATCGCTATCAGCGCATTCCAGAATTACACCAAAATAAAAAATTGGTGTAATTTTGCAAAAGTTTTGCAATATGCAATTCACACATCAAGAAGGTTTTATTTAAAAATCAATCGAGTAGATTTATTTCCACATAACATCCCGTTGCTTTTGCGCAGCGGCTGTCAGCAGATTAATTAAAGGCCAAGCGCGATGATTAGCGCTAATAGGTTGCTTATCGTTATTCGAATCTTCGTCTGAGGAATTATTTTGTGATGAAACGGTTTCTTTTTGAGACTCTGCTTTTAATTTTTCCAATGCGGCTGGAACATCGGCCGCTAATATAGCGCCTGGAACAGTTTCGCTGTGCCCCATCATTTTCAGTAATGCCAACGCATCTTCTTTAAACATCATGATATCGGTGTATGCATCGGTCGAGAAAGTAACAAACATATTTTCCTAATGAAGGATAGATGAAATGATCATCATGGTTGGCGAAGATTGACGACAATATCCGCACCCAGTTTTCCAGTAGTAAATGCGGAATCGCTAAATTTCGGAAAAGCGGTTTGATTTTCAGGATTATTCGATAATCCAAACGGCTCATCTGGCATCATGTTCCAACGCAGTTTTAATTTGCGATCGGCGTTCTTGTCGTGATAAACCGCAACCGCATAGGTGCCAGATTGATCCAAATTCATGCACACAATATGCTGCTCATCGGTCGCAGGAATGCGCACCGTGCGTTTTCGCCCTTTTTTAAATAAAAAGTTATCCGGGTCATTGTTATATAACCCTACATTTAATACCCCTCCCGATCCAACGCCATTTACTGTGACTCTGATTTGCGACGTATTCGCATTACATTGATCGGGTACCTCATGCGGTTTTATAAGAGGTTTCTGACTCATGCCTGTTGTCGGCAATAGAAAACCGACTAATAGAATTGATGCCATCAAAATGCGCGATCTAACAAAATTTATTGTCTGGTTCATTACAAAAAGGCTTAATTGCGTCTATAAATGACTTTAGAGTATTCCATAAAGCCGTAAGTTATTCAAACCGAAAACTTTGATCACTAGCGAAAGTTGATTTCATGGCCTAAAACGAATCTGTATTTCCCGAATATAAGTCAGATCAGAAACGGCTTGCTTAAGTTTCTCAACTTGATCTTTTGCATCAGAGATATTAGACAAAATTTCAATCGGCAAATCTAATTCCACATCGATGCCACCTGAAAGATAGTGCAAGGTGACATTTTCAATTGCCGAAGACGGAAGATCGTTCCATTGTTGTTTTAACGCTTGAATAACTTGATCGCGTAACGGCAAATCGATGCACAGATCGACCATTTCATCATTTTCAGGATCGATATGTACAGTGATGTCCGTCACATCTTCTATTTGTTTGAATAAGCGGTGGCGAACGACATCCCCGATGCGATGCCCTTCAGATACACTTAAACGCGAATCGACTTGAATATGCACATCAATCAAAATATTGCTGGCGCTTTTTCGAGTACGCAACATATGAATAGACTGAACACCATTCACTGCTTCAATGTGCTGCCGGATCAGCGCGACTTTTTCCGGTTCCAATGCAGAATCGATCAACTCTTGAGCGCTAGAGCGAAGCAAATCAATACCAATTTTCGCAATCATAGCAGCAACGATTACCGCAGCGATGGCATCAAGATAGGCATGGCCAAGCATTACTCCCAGAATTCCCACCAATACCACGATCGATGAAAAAGCATCTGAGCGACTATGCCACGCATTCGCCATCAGCATGTCTGAACGCAGACGCTGTGCCGCTTTCATCGTATAACGATAAATCCATTCCTTAGTTATTACCGACACCCCTGCCACAGAAAGCGCCAAAGTGCTGAGATCGATGACAATATCGTTATCATCCATTCTTTGGATCGCGTGATAACCGATTCCAAATGCCACACCGACAAGGACTATACCTAACGTAGCCGTGGTGATGGTCTCAATACGCCCATGACCATATGGATGTTCATTATCGGCTTCTTTATGAGAATGCTTGGCTGCATACAACACCATAAAATCGGTCACTAAATCCGATAATGAGTGTATGCCATCGGCTATTAGAGCCTGAGAATGTGAAAGCCAGCCAATTGAAATTTTGGCAATACCGAGCAAAAAATCCACGACAGAACCGATCAAGGTCACTTTGCGAATTTCTTGATAACGTTGTTGCAGCATTTTTATTTATCCGCTCGCGACGGGAAACGTCGATGTTCTACTTTATGCTGATGTTGTGTCATTTGACATGCACGACGGAATCCTATTAATGCCTTTTGCACATGCCCCAGTACTGTATCCGGCGAGTAACCCGAGTGATGTCCCGATTCACTCATACCGGAAGGTAACTCAGATAACAACTCCAATCCTTGCATGACATGCTCCATCGTATAAATCGCAAATCTATTTGCTTTAACTGCTGAAACAACATCACGATGTAAAACCAAATGCTGACGGTTGGCTTGTGGAATCAACACCCCTTGTTCGCCGGTCAAACCTGCCTTGACACATAATTTGAAATATCCTTCAATTTTGTCATTGATCGCACCCACCGGTAACACTTCGCCAAATTGATTCATTGCTCCCGTGATAGCAATGCCCTGCTTTAGCGGCACATTCGATAACGAAGACAATAAGGCATAGAATTCTGCGCAAGACGCCGAATCTCCTTCGATGCCCGCGTATTCTTGCTCAAAAACAATCGATGCATTGAGTGCCAACGGCGCAATATGCGAAAACAGCGCCGATAAATAATTTTGCAAAATCAGCACGCCTTTGTCATGAATCGGACCCGACATATCGACTTCACGAACGACATTTAATAACCCATCTTCGCCCGGAAACGTGCGTGCAGTAATACACGCAGGTGTACCAAACTGACAATCGCCCCATTCAATTTGCGTCAAAGCATTGAGTCTTCCAACTTGCGAGCCAGACAATGCAATGAGAATTTCTCCATCTAGAATCGACTGACGCAACAGCAATTCAGGACTATTATTGCGCAAATCTCGGGCATGCAACGCAGCTTCAATATCTATCACTTCAACCACTTCACCTTGTCGGACAACACACTGCGATCCACTTTCCAATACTAACGCTTTAGTATCCGCAAAAATAGCACTTTGATATTTTTGATGCTCAACCGAGCGGTGCGATTCTTCCAATAAATACGCCACCGCGGCTGCAGAAAAATGGGGTAATTGTGCTTCCGTACATAGCCTGGCGATAAAAACAGAAAATCCTTTGTATGTTTGCTCACTGGCTAAAAAGCTTTTGCAAAAATCCACTTTAACGCGAAAATGCCGCATCAACTCTGGATCATCTTCTTGCAATTCGTAATAATCCTCAGCGGAGCCGATCAAAACAATTTTGACATTTGTTTGAAATGCTTGCGATTGCAAAAATACAGACGCACTGGTATTCGGAACAGCAGACACCAACTCCACATGAACGCTCAAGTTACGCAAGAATTGTCGAAACTTGATCCACAACACCTCATTACTGAGTAAATCATCTATATGCAAAAGAATAAAACCACCATTTGCCCTTAATAAACTTCCTGCGACGATACAAGAAAAATCAGCATGAGATTTCCCATTTTTTAACGGGTGATATAAATAACCAAATAGCGATGAAACCGTCGGATTTTCTTCGATTATTACTGGCGCCCCGATCAACTCAGCATTGTCTATCAGCAAATTTACGCGATCAATCGATAACACGTGCTGCAACTCAGCTTTCCAATGATCGCTTTTATTGTCGCTACGAAGAAAAACCGACAAACAAGATTCAACTTCGGATTGCATTTGTTTGAAGTATGCTTTTACATGCCGCCACACTTCCTGTTGTAACTGCAAATTAGATTGTACTTGGACAAAAGCCTTATCGATGGTTTTTTGAATCCAATCATGATTTATTTCCGCAGCAGTCTCATTTCGAAAGTCTGCAACGTTTGCTAACAACCACTTTCTCATGTCTAAATAAGCAAGCTGTAGCTGACGACCCGCTCCTGCTGGAAGATACAGAATAACTGGTTTAATAGCAGCATCCATGCTATGCAAAACACATAAATCTTGTGGCACAGGTCTGCTGGCAGCCAGTTCAATCATTAAATCTTGCAACAAAGAACGCCGCCCTGATCCGGGCTTACCTAACACAAATAAATGATAGTCCGGCTGTTGCATGTTCAAGCCATATCGTGCAGCAGATTCTGCATTTTTTTGCCCGAGCCACTGTCGGGATTGTGAATCCGCAATCAGTTCAGATGTATTTTTGAATCCTAAAGATTCCGGTTGGACAGTAACGCGTAGATCAGAAAATTTGAGCGATGAGGCTGACATGATTAATCTTCAAAAACACAACAAATGTTAGTAATAAAACTTGGTATTCTACGTATTCAAAGATTTGTCATCAAAATAAACAGTAAGCAACAACGCCAAAGGGTGTTTTATTCGCACAAACTTGGTTGATTATTGAAAAACCCCCAATGATAATTCTTAGAAAGCATAAGCTTTAAATGTATCGACTCTCGGTATTATTAAAAGAACATATTATTATGTGTTTTTAAAAAATAAAAAAATCGAACACAATTTAAACCGCACCAATAATTCCTTCCCAAAACGATTGGGAACTCATAAAGCGATAAGTGCAAAACTGTATTTGTTTATAATACAAACAAAATCGATTTATACTACGCTGCCTGTATCGATGAAAATAAGCAGAATGAATCATCGCTACTGAAAAATCATTTCAGTAAGTATTTATCATTATAACAAGCAACGGTGACCTAAAATTACTAAAAACGAATTAATGTTCTGATTAGATTAATTAGCTTGATGGATTCCATTATTTTTTTGACAGTCTAGCTTGTTATTAAAAACAACATCAAAAATGTTTCACGTGAAACATCGCAATAAAACTGTTCCCACTTAATGTAATATGACCAACTGACGAATTTTATCGTAATGCAACTATGAGTTTTCAATCAACTTTCGATGTTATTGTGGTAGGCGGCGGCCATGCCGGGACCGAGGCTGCGCTGGCTGCGGCACGTATGGGTTGCGACACATTGCTACTGACACATAACATTGAAACCATCGGACAAATGTCGTGCAATCCCTCGATAGGCGGCATCGGAAAAAGCCATTTAGTCAAAGAAATAGACGCGCTTGGTGGAATCATGGGAATTGCAACCGATGAATCCGGCATTCAATTTCGCGTTCTGAATGCCAGTAAAGGTCCGGCAGTCAGGGCAACGCGCGCGCAAACCGATCGAATACTATATAAGCAAGCTATTCGAAAACGCATTGAAAATCAACCTCATTTGGTCGTGATGCAGCAATCGGTTGATGACTTGATGATCGAACGCGATCAAGTCGTCGGGGTGATCACGCAACTCAATATCTCGATTCGCGCTCGCGCAGTGATTCTTACCGTCGGAACGTTCCTCGCTGGATTGGCGCATATCGGTAGGACTAATTTCAAAGCAGGGCGAGCGGGTGATCCGCCCAGTTTGACTTTAGCACAACGATTACGTGACATGGAATTTCCTGCGGGGCGCTTAAAAACGGGCACGCCGCCGCGCATCGATGGCCGCAGCATGGATTATTCCAAGCTGCAAGAGCAGCCGGGCGATTTTCCAACGCCCATATTCTCGTTTATGGGAAACGCGATTTCTCATCCCAAGCAGATTTCTTGTTGGATTACCAGTACGAACGATGAAACGCATGACATCATCCGAGGTGGATTGGTCGACTCGCCTTTATATACAGGAAAAATTGAAGGTATCGGCCCACGCTATTGCCCTTCGATCGAAGATAAAGTGGTACGTTTTTCTGAACGGCATTCACATCAAATTTTTCTCGAGCCGGAAGGTCTTGGCACACATGAAATCTATCCTAATGGAATTTCAACTAGTTTGTCCTTCGACGTTCAAGTCGAATTGGTGCATTCGATTAAAGGACTGGAAAATGCGCACATTACTCGACCAGGTTATGCCATTGAGTACGATTATTTCGACCCGCGAAATTTAAAACGATCTCTTGAAACAAAGACTATCCAGAACTTGTTTTTTGCAGGGCAAATCAATGGCACGACAGGCTATGAAGAAGCCGCTGCGCAAGGACTTTTAGCGGGCATCAATGCGGTGCAAAAAATTCGCGAACAAGATGCTTGGATTCCACAACGCCATGAAGCCTACATTGGCGTCCTCATAGACGATTTGGTTACTTCTGGGGTTACTGAGCCCTATCGCATGTTTACTAGCCGCGCAGAATATCGTTTACAACTGCGCGAAGATAATGCCGATCTGCGGTTGACAGAAACGGGTCGACAATTGGGTTTAGTGGATGATGCTCGCTGGCAAACATTTACCGGAAAACAACAGGCGATCGAACGCGAACAACAACGATTGCATGCAACCAGACTGTTTCCTTCTACGTTGCCGGAAGCAGATGCTATGCGAGTTTTAGGAAAAATCATTGAGCGCGAATATACTTTGATTGATCTATTACGCCGTCCCAACGTAACTTATGATTCATTGATGACGCTACCAGGTGCCGGGAATGCGGTGGACGACTCGCAAGTAGCTGAACAAGTTGAAATACAGGCAAAATATCATGGTTACATTCAGCGACAACATGAGGAAGTGTCTCGACAAGCGCAATATGAAAATACGCTTCTGCCAACGGATATCGATTACACGGTTGTTAAAGGCTTATCGAACGAGGTACAGCAAAAACTCAATCAACATAAACCAGAAACTATCGGACAAGCATCGAGGATTTCTGGCATTACGCCAGCAGCCATTTCATTATTATTGGTGCATTTAAAACGTGGGTTTTCAACTCAAAACACACAACGCAGCGCATGATTACACAAAATGAAATCAATGATAGGCTGCATGCATTAAAAGATAATTTAATAATACCAAGCAATCATCTTACAGAATTAATCGCGCGCTACGTATCCTTGATTGAAAAGTGGAATCGCACTTACAATTTAACAGCCGCCAAAAATTCACAGCAAATTTTTCAACACCATGTCATGGACAGCTTGTCGGTAGTATCGTATGTAAAAGGCACTCAAGTAGTGGATGTCGGAAGTGGCGCGGGCTTTCCTGGCATTGTAATCGCGTTAGCAAAACCAGACTGGAACATCAGCTTGATTGAAGCGAATCAAAAGAAAGCATCGTTTCTACAACAAGTAAAAATTGAACTCATGCTAACAAACGCAAAGATTATCGCAACGCGAGTTGAACATTTTCAGCCACAGCATCAAATCAATAGCATCATCTCTCGCGCATTTGCTAGTTTGGGTGATTTCATTTCAATAACGCAACATTTGGCACCAAAAGGCGCTTCTAGTTTAGACTGTCAATGGATTGCAATGAAAGCACATTGCTCAACAGAAGAGCTCGACCAGGTACAGAAACCTTATGTCATCAAGCAGAATATTTTATTACAAGTGCCGGGTTTAGAAGCAACTCGCCGGTTGATTGTCATCGAAAAATTAGCGGAAAAAGACAATTCGCAGTTCAAGCAACACTTGGTTCATTAATACAATGCTAATGTAATTGCAGGGGCAACCATTATGACGAAAATTCTTGCTGTGACCAACCAAAAAGGGGGGGTCGGCAAAACCACCACCACGGTGAATCTGGCCGCCAGTCTTGCTGCATCTGGGCAACGTGTGTTATTGATTGATTTAGATCCACAAGGCAATGCCACGATGGGAAGTGGCATCAACAAACAAGGCATTGAACTAACGATTTATCATGTTTTGTTGGGAGAAGCGGCTATTCAACAAGCTCGCGTGACTAGCCCGCAAGGAAAATATGATTTAATTCCCGCCAATCGCGATTTAGCCGGTGCAGAAATCGAAATGATCGACTTACCAGAACGCGAGTTACGTTTAAAATTAGCTCTTGAATCGATCGAAAATGAATACGACTTCATTTTAATTGATTGTCCGCCGGCGCTGAATATGTTGACCCTGAACGCATTATGTACCGCACAAGCAGTGATGATTCCGATGCAATGTGAATATTATGCGCTGGAAGGATTAAGCGATCTGGTCAATACCATCAAACGGGTGCGCAGTAATTTTAATCCTGTGCTACGCATAGAAGGGCTTTTGCGTACGATGTTCGATCCGAGAAACATTCTCGCGCAGCAAGTTTCCGAACAATTGCAAAAACATTTTGGCAATAAAGTCTATCGCACGGTAATTCCTCGCAATGTGCGGTTAGCGGAAGCACCAGGATTTGGCGCTCCAGTCTTGTATCACGATGGCCAATCCAAAGGCGCTCAAGCCTATTTGGATCTCGCCAAAGAAATCTTGGCAACTGAATAAAAAGCCATCCGCATGAAGTTAAGGAAGTCATAACATGTTAAAACAAAAAGGATTAGGGCGTGGTCTGGATGCGTTGCTAGCCGGAGATGGCACCGATGGTACCGTTGAAGAATCATTGCAAAATCTAACTATTTCACAATTACAGCCGGGCAAATATCAACCGCGTACCAATATGGATCCAACCGCGCTTTCGGAGCTCGCTGAGTCAATCAAAGCGCAAGGAGTCATGCAACCGATTCTGGTGCGTCCGATTAATGTCGATCAATATGAAATCATTGCGGGAGAACGGCGCTGGCGTGCGGCACAACTTGCCGGATTGACGCAAGTACCGGCATTAATTAGAAAAGTGGCTGATGAATCCGCGTTGGCGATGTCACTCATTGAAAATATTCAGCGAGAAAACCTGAATCCATTGGAAGAGGCTTTAGGAATTCAACGACTAATCAATGAATTTGGCATGACTCATGAATCTGCCGGAGAAGCGCTTGGCAATTCGCGCAGCACCATTTCGAATTTATTGCGTTTGCTTAATTTGTCGGCACCGGTACAAGATTTGATGATGGCCGGAAAAATTGAAATGGGGCACGGCCGCGCTTTACTTTCCTTGTCTGCCGCTGAGCAAATCAAAATTGCCAATGCAATTGTATTAAAACAATTATCGGTGCGAGAAACCGAAAAAATTGTTAACAAAATCAACAAACCGATTACCAAGATAGACAAAAAACAAGATCGTGATTTATTAAGATTACAAGAAGAAATTTCGCAACGATTAGGTACGCAAGTCACTATCAAAGCAAACAAAAATGGTCACGGCAGTATCGTCATTCAATACAGTAATCTGGACCAACTGGATGACATTCTCAACAAGTTTTAGAATAATAAAATAATTTTCAGTAACCGTTAAAACAAGGTACGTTATGGATGCAAGATTACTCGATATTCTGGTATGCCCGTCATGCAAAGGCCCATTGATTTATAAAAAAGATGACAAGGAACTGATTTGTAAACCAGATCGCCTCGCATTCGCCATCAAAGATGGAATTCCAGTGATGCTGATCGAAGAGGCGCGTCGTATTGCAGATGAAATTGAGATTAAATGATCACAAAAGACATGAACTCGAATTTATTAATGGAACCTCGCTTAGCGGCAATAATAGGAGCGCTAGTCGCTGATGCTGCGGCACTGGGGTTACATTGGCTCTATGATACAGAACGCATTGCACACGTTGAAAAGACTACAGGTTTAGTTTTTTTATCGCCCGATCAGCAAAATTATCGAGATGTCAGTGGTTATTTCGCACATGGCAACAAAACTTCCGGTGATTCTTCTGGTTACGGCGAACTGTGTTTATTTATGTTGCGGCATTATGCACGGCATGGTCGATTTGATCGCCTATCGTATCAAAGCGAATATTGTGCTTTTTTTGGCCCCGGCGGCGGCTATCAGGGTTATGTTGATTTTCCTATGCGGCAGACGTTACAAGTACTGCTGCCGCTGAAAATGGAAGACTTTCCAGAGCAGTCTGGCGCGGATGACGACCAATTTGCCGCGTTGTCGACATTACCCGCTGTAGTTACCTTGCATAGCGGCACGATCGAAGCACTGATGATGCAAATCGAACGCATCGTGCGCATCACGAATAACAATGCTGATGCTCTCTCCGCAGCAAAATATGCCGGAAGCGTACTGTGGAATGTGTTGCAAGGAAAATCCATCCATCAAGCGTTAACTGATTCGTTAGCGCACGCTGGAGAAAAATTGACCACACGCATCGAACAAGCACTACAGACTCCGAAACTAAGCTGTATCGATGCAGCAAAACGGTTTGGCTCCAGTTGCCATGTTTTGGAAGGCATGCCGTTGATTGCGCACATTCTTCAACATGCCCATGATTTTCGCTCAGTGGTACAAGAAAATATTCGTGTGGGTGGTGATAGCTGCGGACGCAGCATCATGCTGGGAGCTATTATGGCGTCTCAATCCGCAACACAATGCAAAACCGATACCGCCATTCCGCTGGAATGGCTAGCGCGTTACAGAAAACTCATCGTTGCTGCCGATGCCTGGGCAAAACTTTCTGTGAGTGGATAAAATTACTTGAAATCGATATAATTTAAGGGATTAGCCGAATTTAGAACTAGAATAAGCCTTGACATACATTAATCAAATCATTCATCGCATCAATATTACCCGTCTTACACGCAAATAATATATCGAGAATACCTTGTTTGTTTCTTGCATGTTGTTAGGGATGTAACCATTGTGAAGTGAATCGCTATGAATTCATTGCTTATTCTTGATATTTTTCACATCATTGATTATTTAATTGCGGAGAAATAATGAGTCATACGCTTTATGAAACAACCGTGCAACGCGTTCAACGCTGTGAATTGGCTGTACCCGGTTCCAGCCCAGGAATGTTCGAGAAAGCGCTAAATAGCGGCGTTGATTTTGTTTTTTTGGATTTGGAAGACGCCGTCGCACCCGACGATAAAATCCAAGCTCGCAAAAACATTATTCAAGCGCTGAATGATTTGGATTGGAAAGGACATGGCGTTACCGTTTCGGTGCGTATCAATGGATTAGATACGCAATACATGACACGCGATGTCGTTGATTTGATGGAACAAGCGGGCGACAAAATTGATACCTTGCTGATTCCCAAAGCAGGTGTTTATTCAGACATCTACATGGTGGAAGCAATGGTGACGCAGCTTGAAAAACAGCAAGGTCTGAAAAACCGCGTTGGATTGGAAGCACTTATCGAAACCGCATTAGGAATGGCAAACGTTGAAGATATCGCGCGTCAAGGTGCATCCGGGCGGCGATTAGAAGCGTTACATTTTGGTGTTGCCGATTACGCTGCGAGTAATCGTGCCAGAACCACCAATATTGGCGGACTGAATCCGGATTATCCGGGTGATCAGTGGCATTTTGCCATCAGCCGCATGATCGTAGCGTGCCGCGCATACGGTCTAAGGCCTATCGACGGTCCTTTTGGCGATATCAAAGATCCTGAGGGTTACATTGCTGCCGCTAAACGTGCGGCTGCACTGGGTTGCGAAGGTAAATGGGCGATTCATCCTACACAGATAGAACTTGCCACAGAAGTTTTCACGCCGCCTGAACGTGAAATCGAAAAAGCCAAACGCATATTAGCAGCGCTCAAAGAAGCCGCGGCTCAGGGCAAAGGTGCCGCCGCATTAGACGGACGCTTGATCGATGCTGCTTCAGAACGCATGGCTAATAATGTGGTTAAAATCGCAGAAGCCATTGCTGCAAAACGTTAATATATCGAGGCCGCAACAAGCGGCCTTAGTTTTTTGACTTTTTTAAAAAACGAGGGAAGTAATTGAATATTCATGAATATCAAGCCAAAGAAATTTTGGCTGAATATGGCATCAAGATAGCGGAAGGCGGTTTAGCTTACAGCGTTGAAGAAGCGGTACAACGCGCTCGCGAAATCGATGGTGACGTATGGGTGGTCAAAGCGCAAATTCATTCCGGAGCAAGAGGCAAAGCGGGTGGCATTAAGATTTGCAAATCGCATGCGGAAGTTGAAAAAGCGGCTGAAGAATTGCTGGGCAAAAAGTTAGTTACCCATCAGACAGGACCTGCTGGAAAAATTTGTTCACGCTTGTATATTGAAGCCGGCACACAGATCGCTAAGGAAATTTATCTGTCATTTTTGATCGATCGTATCAGCGAACGCGTGATTATGATAGGTTCAGCGCAAGGAGGCATGGAAATCGAGAAATTAGCAGAAACCAATCCAGAAGCCATCATTAAAGTCTACATTGAGCCAGCGGTTGGATTGCAAGATTTTCAAGCAAGAAAAATGGCTTTTGCATTAGGAATCGATTCTTTGCAGCTCAACCAAGCCGTGAAAACGATCAAAGGTTGTTACCGCGCACTGCGGGATTTGGATGCCAATACACTAGAAATCAACCCATTAGTCGTTACTCACAATAACGAGATTGTCGCACTCGATGCAAAAATGGCCTTTGATGAAAATGCATTGTTCCGTCGCCACAAAATTGCCGAATTACGCGATAACAGTCAAGTAGATAACCGCGAAGTTGCGGCCGCTGAAGCGGGCTTAAGTTATGTTGGGCTAGATGGTGACATCGGATGCATGATCAATGGCGCGGGTTTAGCGATGGCTACCATGGATATGATTAAGTTAGCTGGTGGCGAGCCCGCTAATTTTCTTGATGTAGGCGGTGGCGCTTCGGCAGAACGCACCGAGAAAGCTTTTCGTTTGGTATTGGCGGATGCCAATGTCAAAGCCATGTTGGTCAACATTTTTGCGGGAATAAACCGCTGTGACTGGATTGCCGAAGGTGTTGTGCAGGCAGTAAAAAATATCGATATGAAACTGCCATTGGTTGTTCGCTTATCCGGCACGAATGTAGAAGAAGGTCGACGCATCATTGCGGAAAGCGGTTTGCCCATTATCACTGCAGATACTTTAGCCGATGCCGCCGAAAAAGTTGTGCGCGCTCGCAATGAAGCCGTAGCACAGAAAGAAAAGACGGGAGTATAACGTGGCCATATTAATTAACGAAAAAACAAAAATTATTGTTCAAGGTTTTACTGGAAGAATCGGATCTTTCCACGCGCAGGAAATGATTGACTACGGTTCCAACGTGGTAGGTGGCGTAACTCCAGGCAAAGGCGGACAAACGCATCTAGGTTTACCGGTGTTCAATACGGTAGAAGAAGCCGTGCAGCAAGTTGGCGCAGAAGCCAGTATTGTATTTGTTCCACCGGCATTTGCAGCAGATTCGATCATGGAAGCCGCTGATGCCGGTATCAAGTACTGCGTTTCCATCACTGACGGCATACCGACGCAAGATATGATGCGAGTAAAAAGCTATCTGCGCGGTTTCCCGGCCAATAATCGCATGTTACTGACCGGTCCCAATTGCGCGGGCACCATTAGTCCAGGACGCGCCATGCTAGGGATTATGCCAGGACATATTTACATGCGTGGTAACGTCGGTGTGGTAGGACGCTCCGGCACGCTAGGTTATGAAGCTGCCGACCAAATGCGGTTACTCGGCATTGGTATTTCAACTTCGGTAGGCATTGGCGGCGACCCCATTCCTGGCAGTTCGCATCGCGATATTTTAGAACGCCTGGAACAAGATCCGGAAACCAAAGTTGCATTAATGATTGGTGAAATCGGCGGGCCGCAGGAAGTAGAAGCCGGTCGCTTTGCCAAAGAAAATATGACTAAACCGCTGGTTGCTTATATTGCAGGACTAACAGCCCCTGAAGGCCGTCGCATGGGACATGCTGGTGCGATCATTTCGTCCGCTGGTGAGAGCGCTGCGGAAAAAGTCGCGATATTAAAAGAACTGGGCGTTACCATCTGTCCAACACCTTCGTTAATGGGTCAAACGATCGCAGAAGTACTGGCAAAAATTTAATCTCTTTCCCAAAAACCTACCAACTTATCAATCGAAGTTGGTAGGTTCTCATGATTTAATCAAACACGATTCGTAGTTTTTGAAATTCATATCAATCTCGTTTTTTATCGCCTAGGTCTATGGAAAATAATTCAGCACAAATCACCGCAAAAAAAATTTCAATCATGGCACGCTTTCTTTTTCTCACGCGTTGGCTGCAATTACCTTTATATTTAGGATTAGTGCTTGCGCAATGCGTTTACGTTTATCACTTTTGGGTCGAGTTAGTCGATTTAATCGGCGCAGTGTTAGGTAATCAACAAGCTCTGCAACATATTATGGATTCCGTCGCGGTAGAAAACAGTACGCACAAACCGCATAAATTAGGCGAAACCGCTATCATGCTAGTGGTGCTCGGATTAATCGATGTGGTGATGATTTCCAATCTACTGATTATGGTGATCATCGGCGGTTATGAAACATTCGTATCGCGCATGAACTTGGAGGGTCATCCCGATCAACCAGAATGGTTATCGCATGTGAATGCATCGGTTCTAAAAGTAAAATTGGCCACAGCAATTATCGGAATTTCATCGATCCATTTATTAAAGACGTTCATCAATGCCAGTGCTTATGATGAAAAAACATTGATGGCACAAACCGGTATACACATTGCCTTTCTACTTTCTGCGCTATCGATTGCTTATTGCGATCGATTGTTATCGCATAATCAGGAAGATAATCACGACTGATGAGTACATACAACGAAAAACATTAACTTACTTCTTTTTTCATTCCAAAATGTAGCTGATCAGGCTTGAAGTTGTCATCAAACTTTCTGTGACTTTTTTCACAGACTTATTTTTTCCAGGAATATATTCTTGTATTAATTCGGAAATTTCCGAAGTCATCTAAATATTTTGGAGATAAAAATGAGTTATATTTATGGCACGAATGATGATAATTTTTGGTTAAGGGACGATAGTAGATCTGACGCAATGTATGGATTGGATAGAAATGACTTTATCTGGGGAGATGGTGGAGATAATGTGCTTGATAATGATGTCAGCAGCGACACTATCTCTGACGCAACTGGCGATGATATCATCATCAGTACGGCTGATTGGTCCAGATCGAATTCTGGAGATGAGTTTTACGAGGAAAACGACAACGATTTTCTCGTTAGTGCTGCTAATCTTGATACCATCTACGACTAAGATAACAAGCGAGGTAATGTTATTGATAGCAAAGAAATATAACTATTTTTCTGACAGGGAAGACAATGACTATTTTTTGATGGGGACGCGGTATTACGATTGTCGATTGCGGTAAGCCGTTCGCTAAAACTTAACTAAGCATTATACTAAGACCGCCCATCAACACCAATAATCCATTGAGAGCTGTTTCTACAGCCTTAAAACGAATTAGATCTCTATCCCCACTAAAATTTTTTATTTCTTTTTGCAGCAGGCCATCTTTAATAGCCCATGCAAAACACACCATGCCTATAGGTTTTTCGATTGTTCCACCTCCTGGGCCAGCAATGCCCGTAATCGAAACACCAATGTGTGCATGGCTTCTATTAAGAGCACCCGATACCATTTCTTGAGCGGTTTGTGAAGATACTGCACCAAATCGTTCTAAAGTAGATGATTGAACACCTAACATTTCTTGCTTAGAAAGATTATTGTAAGTAATAAACCCTCGTTCATACCACGACGAGCTTCCTGGAACGGCCGTAATAGCCTCACCTAACCAACCGCCGGTGCAGGATTCCGCGGTAACTAGCATCATACCTTGTTGCGAAAGCGCTTTGCCGACTTGCTGGGACAGTTCATATAGAACGTTATGTTCAGACGTATAAATTGTCAATTCATCCTTTGGTTAAACGGCGTAGCATTCAATCACTGACTGGATAGAGCACTAACAAATTCAATTATTTCTTTACCCATTGCCCATTGACTTGAATCCAGGTTCCTCCTGGTAGTGTTTTGAACAGTTCTTGCGCATAGACTTTACCGACTTGATCAACACTTACGCCTTGTGCGGTCGCTTTTTGCTGATAAATTTCTCTGCGTTGCGTATTGATTGTGTCGGCTTGTGACCGTGCACTGGAATCTCGTGCCACAACATAACCAGTAGAACTTTCGCCAATGGCACCAGATGCGCGCAATTCTTCCAATGAAGCCGCCAATGCAACTGATGTGCATAATACAGCGATAACAAACGTAATTATAAAAACCCTCACTCGCGAAGTCATAGCGCACTTTTTATTCATAGGTTTTATCATGAAGACTCCATTGCATAAGTATCGAATTGTTAGAAAATACCAGGATTTGTAGCGATATCTTTTTTTGCATCTTCTTCCAGCTTCACACGAATATCCGCATCCAGTTTGATGTTCAAATTAATAGTGATCGGCTCAGAAGGAGGATCGACTTTGACGGTTGGCGTACATCCGCTCAAAATCCCGCACCCCAAAATGAATAGAACACCCATTAAACCAAATACAGGTTTCACAAAATTAGTCATTTTCACTGTGTCAATCGCAGGAACAACGACTGGATTTTCTTCGGGCATGATGATGCTCCTTTTCAATGGATTACCAATGATAATATGAAAAACAGATTTACAAACGCAAGATTCAAAATTTGTGAAGTTTATCTGTTAGGTATCAAGGATTTTCATCACCGATTAATAACCGTTCGCCAAAGATAGCTTGATTTATGAGAATCGCTGTTTCGCTAATGCATTAAGACAATAGTAAAAATACTGCATTTCCTGCACTATTAGACAGATGGGTATTCCTTACTTCAACATAAACTCGACCCGCCCACCTTTTTTCTCTTCGACTTTGTCATTTTGTGAAGCTGAGACGATGAAAATACGCTCATCTTGAACACCGCCATTTTCAATTAACCAGTTATGTGCGGATATTGCTCGCTGCTCCGCCAATGTGGCCAATTCATTTTCAGTTATCTGAATGTGTTGCAGCATCAAATGTTCCATCTCTGCATCGGGAAGGCTTTTTGTTAAACCGACAACGTTTTTAGGTTTTTCGAATTTCTCTTTTTTATAAGCTACCGCGAGATATTTGCTATATTCTTCTGGCGTTAACTTTATGTCGCCCAATGCCCCGCTAGTGACACCCTTTTCAGTTTGAACCGCCAGTTTTTGCGCTTTCACTTTATCTTGTAACAGCGCTAATTTGAGCCCATCATGATCTTGTTCCGCGTCGGCAAAACCGGTGATTTCAAGCTTAAGCTCTGATTTATCGGTCATGATTTCGGATAATGATTGCAATCGCTTGGCAGCTTCTTCATTAATATCAGCAAACCCGGGTGTGAAGGCAATGGTAGAAAGCTCTTCTCCTCCTTCAAACATTGAAGCAATTAACGTAAACGGTGCTGTAATCGCCTTGGTCATCAAATTTACAAAGGCGTCAAAAATGAGTCCGCCCAAATTAAATTGGGGATCATTGATCGTACCCTGGAGCGGTAAATGCAAGTTGATTTCACCTTTGCGATTTTTCAGCAAAGAAATAGCCAAGTCGAGCGGTAACGATACAGCATCTTCACTAGGAATCTTTTCTCCCAAAGTAAACTGATCGATAAAGATTTTGTTATCCGCTGTGAGCTTACCTTTCTCGACATGATAGGTTACATCCGCCGAGAGCTTACCTTTTTGAATGGCATAACCGACATATTTTCCAGAATAGGGACTAAAAGGAGGCAAGTCGATTTCTTTCACTTTAGCCGTCAGATCGAGAAAAAATTCCTCACTAAACGGTTCGATTTTTCCTTTAATTTCCAGCGGAGCTGTCTTATCAACCGCGCCTCGTACATCAATAACGCCAAATTTTCCAGGAAACAATGGTCCTATCTGTCCATTTAGGCCCGTTAAGTTAGCTCGGTAATTCGGCTTAATGAAACGATCATGAAAATTAACATTGCCACGTTGTAACAATACTTTGGCAATTTGAATCACGGTTTCTTTTTCCGGATTCACTTGTGGATTTTTAGGATTTTTCTCAGTCGTGGTAACTTTGACTTCCACAGCATTTTTATTGCCTGCAGAATCGACATCAACTTCAATGTTTTTATCAATATTGATAATTTCAACCAGATTCAATTTTCCTGTTGGTAACAAAACCGCACGTGCATAAAAATCGCTAAACGTTACGGTATTCATATCAATACGCATTGGATTATTAACCACTTTCAAAGCAGTAATATCCAGTTTTTTCCAATTTAGCAGATCGAGTGCATTTTTTTCGTCGAAAACATGCAGGTTATAAAGTTTTGCATCGCCATTAACATGGAATTGCAACACTGGATTTTGCTGCGCCTTGACGTTGCCCAGAAAGGAAACGTCACCGCCTGTGATTAATGCATTCAACTTGTTACCGGCCAACCCCTGAAGCGGAACCAAGTTAACCGAATCAAGATCAAGCATCAAATTAGTATCGAGAGGTGCCCACGCCAAATTGCCATCAACCTTGAGTTTGCCGCGCTCATTGATTCGTGCTTTAACCGACAATTTTAATGGTTTGATGCCTTCTAAATCAATGTCACTCACTTTAATGTCAAGTTGATCAACCACCATTGGCGGCGTTTTCGTCAAATTCAGATCTTCATACCGCAACGCAGATTGTTCGAGTTTGATACTTTTTATTTGGACTGTCCAAGGCGCATCGTTAGCAACCGCTTTTTTATCTTCTTTGGGCGGCACATCAACTTTATCCGCACGTGCAGCTTTTTCAGTATCGTTTTGAACTTCTTTTGGCGAATTCTTAGCAGTGTCGCTGTCTGCAATTTGTACTTGAACGGGATTATTGGGGTCTGGTTTACGGCCCGGTAACGGAACCCGCGCAAGTTTCATTTTGGTCATTTTTGCCTTAGCAACCGCTTTGGATTGCGTTTTTGCCCGACCAGCTTTTGCCGGAGATGCTTTCGCTACAGGCTTTGATTCAGCTTCTTTATTCCTAGCTACGCTACCAGCCGGTTGAAACAGACGCATTAAATCGATATTACCCGAGGTATCACGACGCAATGTTGTACGCAGGCGATCCAGGGTAATGTCATCCAGTTCGACTTCATGCTTATTCATATCGATACCAATCTGATCGATCGTCAAGTTTTCTAATGACAAGGCTGGCGTCTTATCATCGACTGGCGTTAACGCGATATCGTCGATTTTTAACGTAAGCTTTGAGGATTTTTGCATCATCAAATCGACACTGGCCAAATCAATTTTCATCTGTTTGAATTGCGCTCGATACGGTTCCTCAACCGTAGCGTTTTTCATTGCAAAACGAGTTAAATTCGCTTCTCCAGACAAAATGACATCAGGGGTTTTTTCCGGTGTATGCGTAAAGGTTACTAACAAATCGGTATCTAAAAATCCAGAATTAAAGCTGATACCATTGGGCAGTGTTACGTAGTTATCCAACTGAGCTAAATCAAGTTCATTCAGTTTTATTGCTAACGTTGCTTCTTGTTTTTCAGTAAACGGTCGCAGTTTGCCTGTCAGAGAAAAAGGTGAATCGTTAATTTTTGCATTAAAGTGGGGTTCGATCCAATTGGTCACGGTACTTTCAAAGTTAGCAATGACCGGTATTCCCAGATTAATTTCACTGATTTTATGATTGGATAATTTAAATTGGTCATCGAACTCAAAATAACCATTTTCCATCTTGATGTGACTCACCGAGAATTTTAAAGGCGGGCCTTTCTCGGTATCATCAGATTCAGAGGGTTGACTGAATTTTTCAATTAAATCCGCTATGCTCAGCCGATTATTCACATCCCGGCCCAACCTAACTTTGGGATCTGTCAGCACAAGGCTGGTAATCACTGGAGCACGATGCTTGATCGATTCAATGCTGACATCGACATACAACTTACCTAAAGAAAACAATTGATTACTATCTTTAGCGTCACTTGCTTTCTCATCAATGCTGAAATCATGCACCATCAATTCTAAGTTGTGCAACTTGAATTCAATCGCACCAACTTTGACCGATCGCTGTAATAATTCTGAAAGACGTATTTCCAGTTGTGATTTTGCATAACCTGGCAGCCATAGATAACTCATAGCAACCAAGACCACAATCATCATGGTAAATACGCCTAGACTAATTAACCAGCGTTTGTTCCGTTGAAAAAAACTCCGTTGATCTACTGATTGAGTTTCCTCAGTCTGTTGATTCTGTTCACTGGCTGTCATAATAATTTCACAAGACTTGATAGAGAAAGCGTGTTATTTATCGAAAATCGCTATTAATGATACCCGCCACCTTGTTTGAAACCAATCAGCTCAACATCAAAAATCAAAGTCGTATCAGGCGGTATGACACCACCTGCGCCTTTAGCTCCATAAGCCATTGAAGGCGGAATGATGAGCGTACGTTGTCCCCCAACTTTCATCCCTTGCACGCCTTTATCCCATCCTTTAATGACGCGGCCTGCACCTAGCATGAAAGAAAAAGGCTCTTTACGGTCATACGAGCTATCAAATTTCTTACCTTTTTTATCGGGAGCATTTTCGTCATATAACCAGCCGGTATAATGCACATTAACTGTTTTGCCTATCTCTGCTTCTTCGCCAGTGCCCACTTTTACATCAGTTTTTTGGAGTTCACCGGTATTTGCAAGTACTATTTGCGGTGTTATCGCAATTACAAAAAATACAAAGATCAAATTAAATAAATTTCTAACATTGAATGTTTTCATGATTTCCTTTTATTTTTTACCCTAGAAATTGATAATATTTAACTTACTACATTGAAATATTATAACTGTAATGTGCCATTCGTCATTATTTGCCAGCATACCCGTTACAATAGATTGTAAATAATTGTCATTTTGAAGTTGATCTTCTCAAAATAATACATTTTTACGCAACTAAATTGCATTATTTTTCAAAACCAGACTGGGTCTAAATCAAGTATGCCGACATCTTCTGAAAAAGCCGAAAAAGTATTAACCGACGAACAAATCGCTGATTTGTTGCAATTGCATAACTCCCCTTTGGTAAGAATGCTCTATTTGATTGGCGGTTTTTTGGCTTTATTCCTGGGAATTCTGGGAATAGCGCTTCCTATCCTTCCTACCACGCCATTTGTACTATTGTCAGCCGCTTGTTTTGCCCGCGGATCAGAACGATTTCATCGTAAATTGATGGAAAACAAAGTCACAGGCCCGATCATTCATGAATGGCTTACTTACCGCAGTATTACTGAACGCGTCAAACGATGGGTCTATTTCCTGATTACCCTGTCATTTGGTAGTTCCATTATTATCGTGCCAGAATCATGGCAAAAGATAATGCTCGTGGTGCTTGGCAGTATTTTAAGTTTTTACATTTGGCGAATCCCTGTCCGCAAAACGCAATAAATTGATTTTAAGGATTTGTCGGTCGCTTGAAAGTACAGGGAGAATTGTATTTTTCTGCAGGGCTATGCTAAAGTTCAACGCTTTAGTATCCATCGAAGAGGAAATAATATAATGGACTACAATTACGAATCTGATCACACTAAATTCATTCGTGAATTACTGGAAAAAAAACCAGAATTAAACGAAAAACGTAAAGCTGCGCGCAGCATGTGGTGGGATAAAAAACTCAACAAAGAAGAACAAAAACGGTTTAAAGAATCGAATGAACCGATGAAACCCTATGTTTATTTTGGTGGATAATTTTTAGGCCGATCAATCATGACATTACGTACGCTATTAATCTTAACGCTTTCATTTTCTTTAATCGCGTGCAGCAATATTTCTGAAACACTCAAAACCGACCGCGAAGTAGAACAAACACCGCAATCTTTTAACCAACAATTTTCGGGAGAGCATGCAGCGCTTGCAAAATGCGTGGTCACTAAATTGCAGTCGGATGGCAAACGCGCACTCAATGATCTGCAATTTAAACATAAACAGTTTTCGGATAAAGAAGCCTCAGAAGTGCTGGCTTTAGATACACGTTATCTATCGAACGTCTATCCGGCTTATGCGCCCTCTAATCCAGATGCAGTAAAAACCACGAGAGACTTTAATTCGGAAATGCTTTCTTCGGAAGAAAGCGCAGTCGAAAAAAAACAAATGGCATATACCTTTTCAATTTTGCTTGAAAAGAATGACTATGCTTCAGTCATGGCTACGCTAGACGGTGATCGCTATACAGGGCAAATGGCGTGGAAAATCCTTGAATTCTGTGCCAAAACTATTTCAGAGCAACCCGCAACTCCTTGACAATAAACACGCTCAACTCATTAATACAACTTTTACATTCCTGATTTAACGAATCTAATTATTACTACCCGATTTCGCTAAAATGTAATCTAACGCACGGGTTGGTAATATCCTTTTTAAGGTACCAAACAGATAGGTTGGGAAAGTGACATAGTAATGTGGTTGCGGTTTTTTGCTTTCTAACGCATGAATCACACGATCGAGCACAGCTTCCGGAGGCAGTGTAAACGGTACGGCTGCCGGCCCTGGTTTGTTCAATCGATTTAACACGCCTTGATATTTTTCCCGATGAACGCTGTTTTCAATATTGATGTATTTCAACAATGCATTCATTGAGTTCGCACGAAACCGACTGGTAATGGGACCCGGTTCAATCAAACTGATATAAATATTTGTGCCTCGCAGTTCAAGCCGCATGGTGTCACTCAAACCCTCGATCGCATACTTGGAAGCGTTATACGCACCTCTAAAAGGCAATGAAACCAAACCTAATACCGAGCTGTTTTGAATAATCCGCCCATAACCTTGATGGTGCATCACTGGTATTGCTAAATTAGTCAATTCTTGCCAGCCGAAAACATTGGTTTCGAATTGTTCTCGCAGTGCATCGCGGCTAAGATCCTCGACTGCTCCGGGTAATCCAAACGCACCGTTATTAAATAACGCGTAAAGCTCGCCGTTAGTCCGACGCAGCGTTTCTTCAAAAGCAAAATGGATGGAATTGGAATCGGTTAAATCTAAGTGAAAGCTTTCCAAACCCTCCTTTTCCAACATCTCCACATCCGCTTGCTTTCGCGCTGTGGCAAAAACACGATAACCCCGTGCCTGCAATCCTTTTGCCACACAGTAGCCGATCCCACTAGAACATCCTGTTATTAAGATTGTTTTTTTCATTCACTTTAAATGGATAATAGATTCCGATAATTGATATTGCTACTTCTTTCACAACGTAATCTTGCCTATACTGTAGCGATTAGATGAAACAGATAAATAGTCCTTCTCTCCGCGAAAATAGCATCAAAAAAATTTCTATGTCAAAAATATTATTCCGATTAAATGGCGTTTCCGAAGATGAAATTGAAGACGTTCGCGAGCTCTTAACCGAACATGATATCGACTTTTACGAAACACCACCAGGAAACTGGGGTATTTCAATGCCCGCCATCTGGGTAAAAGAAGAGGAACAATTCGACAAGGCAAAGGCTTTATTAGATGCCTATCAAAGTGAACGCTCCATGCGGGTAAAAAATGAAATGAACAGATTGAAACAAGCAGGAGAACAAAAAACTTTTATTGATATGTTCAAACAAAACCCGGTAAATTTTATTCTTCATTTAATGGTTTCATTGCTTGTTATATACTTGTCTGTCCGGTTAGTTTCAGATCTTGCTCAATAATCGATTAATCGGTTTTATAGAAATCCACCAATCATTCGGTCAATAAAATGACTCGAATGCGTTATCATAATCATTCAATTGCTTTTCCATGAACACCTTCAAAAAGGAAGAAAATATGAAAAATATTATTAAATCAATAACACTCGGACTAATTGCAATTCCTCTCTATGTTCAAGCAGGCGGTAACCCTGATCATGTGAAATTTCCACAAGATTATGAAAAAAACTTTAAACAATACGCCACGATGAATCGCGCTAATCAAACTCAGGTCGCTAAGCTTTATGCCAACGAAACAGCCGTAAACAGCTTTGCTAAAGACAGTAAAAGCACGTCTGGCTCGATAGTTGTCATGGAAATCTACAATATCAAAAAAAATGCTGATGGAAAGCCCGTCGTTGGTAAGGACGGACTGTTTGAAATTGATTCTTTAGCCGCTGTGGGCGTCATGGAAAACAGAAATAACTGGGATGCTTCATTTAACAAAGAAGACCGTACTGAAAATTGGGGTTTTGCTGTTTTTAATCCAGACGGTACGGCAAAAAGCAACGATCTAAATTGCGTACAATGCCATACACCATTAAAAGCTCAAGATTACATGTTTACCTATCAAAAGCTTGTTGAATTCGTTAAGAAATAGATTTTATCTCTTTTTTCTTAAAACCCGGGCTACGATCGAATTAATCTTAAATCTTTTGTAGCCCGAGCCCGAATAGGTTTTCTAGTTTTTACTTATAGTCGCAAGATTTAAATCAATCACTTCAAGCTACTTATCTCTTTCTTGAGCTTATTTTTACATTCATTTTCTTTGCCAGCAAAATCAAGAATTCCCGCTGTTCGCATACACTCATTGTAATCAAACCAAATATCATTTTTCTTTTGTGACACTTCTAGTGAAGCATTGAGCTGTTTTACTTGCTTAGCAATTTTTTTCACGCCGGTATCATCGATTCTTGCACTAATCCCTTCAATACTTTGCTGTGTCGCCTCAATTTTTTGTAACGATTCTTTATTAATCGCATTGATTTGTTCTGCAAAAGATTCACTTGCTTTACTCGAATAATTCCTTAATTCCTCAACGTTTTTTTCTGTTACGGAAGCAAGTTTCTGTTGATAATCACCCAATTCAGTTTGAACAAAAGCATTGATATTGGTCTTAAAGTGATTCAATGAATGATCAATTTCTTGCTTAAGATTTTGCGTTTTTTCAGATATCAATTGATTGATTTCATTGTCTAACCGTTTTTCAAGTGATTCAGAAATTTTTTCTACGGGTGGTTGCGATTCAATAATTTGCGTTTTAGCTTCACTCATTCGTTTTTTAATTTCACCCGCCAGTGACTGTTGCAATTGTTGTTGTTTTGTATCAATTTGATTCTGTGAATTTTTCTCATTTTCAGACAGTAACCAAGAAACTAAAATCAAATCTCTTTTTTTATTCGCATCGATACCGCGTACTAAATCATCTAAAACATTTGCGGAAGACTCTGTCGTAACAAGGCCGCTTACATGATTCAAATTAGTGGAATTCAACAATCCTTGCAGTTTGTTTTGTACTTCCGCGACATTGGTATTAGCTCGATCCATCAACTTTGATTGTCGCAAAAGTTCAAAAGGTAAATAAACCAGAGCAACTGCCACGCACATAAATAAAGTAAAGTTGCGCCAATTTCTATTTTTTATCCAAAAACAAAGGATAAAAAAAGTTACCAGCAAAATCACAGAAGGGGTGAGAATCAATAAAACATCCAACCAACTCCGTCCCATTAAAAGATCAGCAGAAATAAAGTTTAACGCTTTATTAATCAGCTCATTCATTAAAAAATTCCTCCCAATTCAGTTTAAAAGTACCGTTAGCGATATCTTGTTATCAAACATCAATATTCGTTGCCCGTAACGCATTTTTTTCGATAAAGGCTCGGCGTGGTTCAACCACATCCCCCATCAACGTAGTAAAAATTTCATCGGTTAAAATACTGTCGTCAATTTGTGCTCTTAGCAAGCGACGATTCTGCGGGTCCATCGTCGTTTCCCAAAGTTGCTCTGGATTCATCTCTCCTAAGCCTTTATAGCGTTGCACATTGACCGTTTTTTTCACTTCATCCAACAACCATTCCAACGCCGGTTTAAACTCATGGATTGCTTGCTTACGTTCGCCACGCTGAATATAAGCACCTTGACCAAATAGTCCTTGGAAAAGCTCTGACGTTTTTTTAATCTGATCATAATCAGTACTTTCCAGAAAATCACTATCCAAGTAACTGGTCAGTACATTTCCATGTGACATCCGCATGATTTTGAGTCGATAGCGTTCATGGATCGAATCAAATTCAGCGACAATCTGCACGTCTTTAACGCGCGCGGCCAATTTGGCAGCACTGTCATTCGCCGCTTGTTCACTGCTTAAATCTATATCGGGTTGACGCAACAAGGCATGCATAATATGGCTATCGATTACTTGACTCATCCGTTCAATCACTGCTTCAGCCAACACATATTCGGTTGCAATTTTCTCCAACGCTTCGCCGGTCATTGGCGGTTTTTCTTCATGGATAAATAATTCTGCGCCATCAAGCGCCAAGTTCAGCATATATGCCTTAAGTTCACTGTCGTCTTTGACGTAGCGCTCTTTTTTACCTTGCTTGATTTTATATAACGGAGGTTGAGCAATATATACATGACCCCGCTCAATGAGTTCTGGCATTTGTCGGTAAAAGAACGTCAATAATAATGTGCGGATATGCGAACCATCGACGTCCGCGTCCGTCATGATAATGATACGGTGGTAGCGCAGTTTATCGGGATTATATTCGTCTTTACCAATACCTGTACCCAGCGCAGTAATCAATGAAATAATTTCTTGCGATGAAATCAATTTATCAAAGCGCGCTTTCTCGACATTTAAAATCTTTCCTTTAAGCGGCATGATTGCTTGGAACTTACGATCACGGCCTTGTTTCGCGGAACCACCTGCAGAATCACCCTCGACCAGATAAAGTTCGCATAACTCAGGATTTTTTTCCTGACAATCTGCTAATTTACCGGGTAACCCCATGCTATCCAATACGCCTTTGCGTCGCGTCAGTTCTCGTGCTTTTCTCGCAGCTTCTCGCGCACGTGCAGCCTCGATGATTTTGTTACAAATCGTTTTCGCATCAATAGGATTTTCTAGTAAATATTCTGAAAATTTCTGTGAAACTACTTCTTCTACTACAGGACGAACTTCCGATGAAACTAGTTTTTCTTTAGTCTGCGATGAAAACTTAGGCTCAAATAATTTGACTGACAACACACACGACAATCCTTCACGCATGTCATCACCGGTGGTTTCAATTTTGGCTTTTTTTGCTAACTCATTTTTTTCAATATAGTTATTGAGTGTGCGAGTCATTGCCGCACGTAAGCCAGTCAAATGCGTTCCGCCGTCTTTTTGAGGAATGTTATTGGTAAAACATAGAACTTGTTCGGTATAACTATCGTTCCATTGCATGGAGACTTCAACCGAAATATTGTCTTTATTGCCAATCGTGTAGAAAATTGTCGGATGTAATACCGTTTTGCTACGGTTAATATATTCAACGAAATTCTTGATACCGCCGGTAAACGCGAAAACTTCTTCTTTACCTGTACGTTGATCAATTAAATGGATTCTTACGCCATTGTTCAGAAAAGACAACTCTCGCAAGCGTTTAGCAAAAATATCATAGTGGTATTCAATATTGCCGAAAATTTCTTTACTGGCTAAAAAATGAACTTCAGTACCATGTCGTTCGCTTTCTCCAGTAATTTCCAGAGGCTTTACAGGAACGCCCATGCGAAATTCCATCTGGTGAACTTTACCGTCGCGACGAATCGTTAACTTTAACCATTCGGACAATGCATTGACAACGGATACCCCAACTCCATGCAAGCCCCCGGATACTTTATAAGAGTTATCATCAAACTTTCCACCCGCATGTAACTCAGTCATAACGATTTCTGCTGCGGATCTTTTTAAATCATCATCTTGCTTGATACCTGTCGGGATACCACGTCCATTATCTAGAACGCTGACAGAATTATCGGGGTGCAATGTCACGGTAATGTCATCGCAATGTCCCGCTAATGCTTCATCAATCGCATTATCAACAACTTCAAACACCATGTGATGCAGTCCAGTCCCATCACTGGTGTCTCCAATGTACATACCAGGGCGTTTACGAACTGCGTCTAAACCTTTTAGTATTTTAATACTGTCAGAACCATAATCGTTCTGTGTTTCTTTTGATGGATTGTTGGAATCGCTCATTGATTTTATGTAAGTGCTGTGACTGAAAAATTTCTGAATAAACTGAAGAAAACCATGACCTGTTTATAACACTAAATTCTCATCGGCATGACGATATATTTAAAATTTTTATCTTCTGGAATAGTGATAAGAACACTCGAATTAGCATCTTCAAAGGCACATTGAACCGTTTCACTACTAACATTATTGAGTAAATCCATTAGATAATTGATATTCAGACTAATGTCGATTGATTCGTCATCATACTGAATCAACAATTCTTCCTGAGCATCTTCTTGTTCATTGTTTTTACAGGTAATAGAAATATTATCTTTGCTGATAATTAGTCGTACACCACGAAATTTTTCACTTTGGTTAGACAGTATTGAAACTCGTTGAAGTGCTTGAAGGAATGTTATTCGATTGATATCAAAAATTTTTTTATTTTTAACAGGAATTACTCGATTGTAATCAGGAAACTTACCATCAATAATTTTCGATATTACTGTGATATCAGAAAAAGAAAAACGAATTTTGTTTTGAAGATAATCGATTTGAATTGGATCATCACTGTCTATCAATAATTTTGATAATTCAAAAACAGTTTTTCTTGGCAAAATGACTTCTTGTTTTGTTACTTTTTGTTGTAACGTCATGGCGATATAAGCTAATCGATGGCCATCTGTGCCCACACCAATCAATTGATCATTTTCTGCTAACAACAGTAAACCATTCAGATAGTAGCGTATATCTTGTTGTGCAACGGAAAACTGCACATGGTGCAATAACTTTTTAAGTTCCTTTTGCTTCAGCGTCAATGAAGTAATCGCATCATTTTGCTCTGCGATTTCAGGAAAATCTTCCGCTGGTAGAATTTGTAAATTGAAAGCACTTTTACTAGATTTGACTTGTAAGTGGTCTTCTTTACGAATCAATGAAACTTCTGCACTTGCATCGAGTGAACGTAAAATATCCTGAAGTTTCTTCGCTGAAACAGTCAACGAAAAATTTTCTTGGTTTAGTTTTTCTTTGGTTATTTCGGTTTTAATTTGTATTTCAAGATCAGTGGCTAAAAAAGTAGTTTTTTCGTCGTTTTGACGAATCAATACATTCGATAGGATGGGCAATGTTTGTCGACGTTCAACAATTCCAGTAACCGTTTGTAACGGTTTCAGCAAAGTATCGCGGTTAGTTTGTATTAATAGCATTTAAATAAAAGAATAGTAATTAAATTAAAGCACTGAAATATTCTGTATATTTTGCAACATTCAAGTATTATCAACAAGATAGTTCAAAAAATCACCTTGTATAGCAACTGTAAATCCATTGGATAATTTGTGGATAAATAAAACACTTCTGTTTATTCTTGAGTTATCCACAATCTATCAACGTGATCTTCATTATCCTCGTAAAATAAGAATCAGAGCATTAAAATCACGGCTTACAAGCGGATCTGACATGCGTAATTCATTGATTTTTTTGCAGCCGTGCAATACGGTCGTATGATCCCGGCCACCAAACGCTTCACCAATATCAGGTAAACTTAATGATGTGAGCTCCTTAGCAATGGTCATTGCCATTTGCCTAGGTCTAGCCACAATACGCGAACGTTTTTTGGAATACATTTCAGACACTTTTATTTTGTAATAATCGGCAACCGTTTTTTGGATATTTTCAATCGATATTTGGCGGCTTTGTACCGCCAATAGATCTTTAAGCGCTTCTTTTGCTAAATCAAGCGTAATTTCTTGATTGATAAAGCGGGAAAAAGCGAGTACTCGCTTCAATCCCCCTTCTAATTCACGCACATTGGAGCGAATATGTTTGGCAATGAAAAAAGCGACATTTTCATCGAGTTTTATTTTTTCTAATTGTGCTTTTTTAAGCAAAATAGCCACTCGCATTTCCAGTTCAGGCGGTTCGACTGCAACCGTTAAACCCCATCCAAATCGTGATACTAAACGTTCTTCTAAACCAGAAATTTCTTTAGGGTAAGAATCACATGTAATAATGACTTGCTTGTGTCTTTCAACTAATGCATTGAATGCGTAAAAGAACTCTTCTTGAGTACGATTCTTGCCACCAAAAAATTGCACATCATCGATCAATAGAATATCCAGCGAGTGATAGTACAGTTTGAATTTATCAAAAGCCTTATGTTGATAGGCACTGACGACATCTGAAACATATTTTTCAGCATGTACATAACGGACTTTTGCGTTTTTATTCTCGGCAATAACGTAATTTCCAATGGCTTGGATTAAATGCGTTTTACCCAATCCGACGCCACCATAAATGAACAACGGGTTGTATGCTATTCCCGGGGATTGTGCAACTTGCATTGCACCAGCTCGAGCCAATTGATTGGCCTTTCCAGTCACAAAGTTTTCAAAAGTGAAACTTGGGTTCAAACGACTTGGATTTTTTTTACTAACGCTATAACTATTTGAATTGATAGGTTCCGCATCGTTTGGTGACGATATTGAGGCAGATTCAGGCTCAGATGGAGCAACAACAACTGTTTGTGGTACAGGGATATGATTAGCATTGTTTTTTTCTTCAGAATGTTCCAAAAGCCTTAAATCAAAAGCAATTTCTTTGGCAAAGTAATTTTGCGCCATTGCTTTTATGTGGTCAATGAAATTGTCTTTCACCCATTGCAATACAAAGCGATTCGGCGCGATTAGTATAACGCTATTGTCGCTATCTGATGAAGGATCAATTTGTAACGGTTTTATCCAAGTATTAAACTGCTGCGCGTTTAATTCTTTTTTAAAATGATCGAGACAACAAAGCCAGAAAGCATTTAGAGACTGCATCGTTCTAGGTATCAATTTATCTGGCTTACTTTCTAATGGGGTTATAACAACAAAAAAACAAAAGATTCATCTCATACTTCCACATTATCGATTAATCGTGTTTTATCTAACCACGCTGCTGCTAATATCACTAAAGGTTCGTTACGGTTTTGCGCTGGTGTTAATGAAATACGATTGCAAATTTGAATATAATCAACTTTCCATCCACGTTTTGTCATTTGTTGCATCGATTTTTCTTGTAAAGATGCAAAGTCTTTGTGGCTAGATATAATTTCTTCTTTGATGTAGTTAAGTGTTTGAAAAAGGTAGCTTGCTTCGCTACGTTGAGATTTTTCTAAATACTGATTTCTTGAACTCAGTGCTAATCCATCGGGAGCACGAACAGTTTCACTAGCAATAATTTCAATCGGCAAATTAAGTTGTTTAACCATTTGTTGCACCATGAACAACTGTTGATAATCTTTTTTACCAAAAAGGGCTAGGCTAGGTTGAATAATATTGAATAATTTCAGTACTATCGTTGTTACACCACGAAAAAAACCGGGGCGAAACTTGCCTTCCAAAGTATCTGCTATAGGAGGTAATGCTAACAAGAATTCTTGATGAGTAGGAAAAAGAATTTTCTCATCCGGGACAAAAATGGTATTGACATTTAATTCGTCAAGCAATACACAATCTTGTTCGATCGTTCGAGGATATTTTGAAAAATCTTCATGGGGTAGGAATTGCAAGCGATTTACAAAAATACTGACTACAACCTCATGAGATAATTGTTTCGCGTGTTTGATGAGCGTTAAATGGCCGTCATGCAAATTACCCATTGTCGGTACAAATGCTATTGATTGCTTGTCTTGCAAATGCGTTCGGATAGATGGAATATCATTAAATATTTTCACGTTTGAATGATTATCAATATTCGTGTTCGTGATCAGGAAACTGTCCTGATTTAACGGCTTGGGCATAATTTGTAACAGCTTCTTGGATGCTATTAGCCCCTTCCATGAAATTTTTTACAAACCGTGGTTTTTTTCCTTGGCACAAGCCTAGCATGTCATGGAGTACAAGAACTTGAGCAGAACAATTCTTCCCAGCGCCAATCCCGATGGTTGGAATCGAAAGCGATTGTGTAATTTCCCCTGCTAGTTTTGCTGGAACAACTTCCATTAAAAGAGCTCCAGCGCCTGATTTTTCTAATAATTTTGCATCTTCAAGAAGAATTGCTGCGGATTGTTGTGAGTTACCTTGTAATTTATAGCCACCTAATTGATGAATGGATTGCGGCGTCAACCCGATATGTGCGCATACAGGAATACCACGTTGTGTTAGGAAAGAAATGGTTTCAGCCATTATTCGCCCTCCTTCCAATTTCACCATATGCGCACCTGCCGCAATGATTTTGCTTGCATTGGCGAAGGCTTGTTGTGGAGATTGTTGATAACTACCAAAAGGCAAATCGGACATGATCAGCGCTTTATCGGTACGGCTAGAAACGCATTGGGTATGATAAATAATTTCGTCGAGAGTTACTGTTAACGTCGTACTATCGCCTTTTATAACGTTTCCGAGTGAGTCACCTACGAGTAATACATCAATTCCGGCATCTTCTGATATTTTTGCAAATGTAGCGTCGTAACAAGTTAAAACAGTAAATTTTTCATTGTTCCTAGCTTGTTGTTGCAAGGTAATGAGTGTGGTACGCATCGCTTTTCAAAGAGACTTTCTAGAGTTAGTGCAAAGCAATGATATCGTATTGCTACTAAAGGTAAAGTAATCGATACGATATTATTCATAATTTATGTTTAATCCAACGCTATTCAGACTCTTTTAAAGGTAAATCAAATTAACTGAAATGCGGTCATCGTATACTGGTAGCAAGTTGCTCATTTAAAACGCCGAAACGATCCTGTCACAACACCAAAGATTTCAAACTGCATGTCTGGTCGGATATAGATCGGTCTGTAAGTTCCTGATGAATTGGCAGGTACAAGTCTTGGCATTTTGTTGGCACCGAGGTCGTATATTTTGATGGTAAATTCGCGATCCACAACAGCCAGCACAATATCGCCAATTACAGGTGTTTTTGAACGGTCAACGACGACTTTATCGCCTGGCATTAGCCCCACATCGATCATCGATTCACCTTTGATGGTTATGAAAAAAGTCGAATCTTTTCGATCGATCATGAATTCACTGATATCCAGGGTATTTTCAACATGATCATCGGCGGGACTGGGTAGCCCTGCTGCCACTTTAGTGGAATACAATGGCAACCTGATTGGTTCTTCACTGATACGTGGAATCAGCATTTCTTCTACATTGCTTACATCACCATCATTAATGGCTTTTCGTTTCTCAAAAGCGTCGAGAAAGCTCCTCACCGTGGTTTCCTGACTTAATGGAACGCGAATAGATTTGGTCGGCTCTCCATATCGCCCTTGACCGGCTGGACGACCTGCATTTTCTCTTTTTCCGCCTCGTTTTGACATGATGAATCTCCCATGATTGATATACGAGCACTATTCAATCACATATTTACCTGAAAGCCAAATATTATTCAGATTATGCTGCGGCATATGTAATCTCTTCGGAAATTTGATCTAACTTCGCTGAGCAACAAATGTTAGCGCAAGCATAGAATTATTGAGTCCGCCAAAAACGGAACTGGTTGATTGATAATGAATATTTCTAGCGGATTTTTGTAACTAGGCTAAAAGATACCTTGGCTCCCTCCCCACAATAAACCCGGAATTGTATTGAAATGAGCAATGTGTACTATTTTGCAAAAGTCTCTGTTTGTTTTAATTAAACTCTCTGTAGAGAATTCTGAGTTTTCTGACAATCCAGTACTAAGAATTTCTGAAATCTAGCAGTTGAAAAATCAATTTTGTAATTAAAATTCAGATGCTTATTGAGTTCCAAGGTTCTAGCACACTCGACAACGGAAGCCTTTTTAAAATTATACCTCAATAACCGTCCCCTCCTTTTTATCATATGTTGAATAGCGCAGGAATAGCTTGATATATCATTTGTAGTTACCGGTTGCTTGTAAAAATAACTTGCTTGTTTTTATAGCAACATAGGTACGCAATTAGGAGTTTTTGTTGAAGATTTGAACAACTTTATACTCTTAATAAATTAGGAAATATTTATGTTTTTAAATTGTTTCTGAAGGAATTGATTATGAATACAATGAATAGAATGAAATTAGTTCCAATGGTTTTACTGGGTTTGTTATGCAGCACTTCAAACATTGCATTTGCAGAGGAAAACGAAACGGACAAATCCACCCCCACTACAAATACCTTTACGGTGGCTACTATTGGCAAAGAAATTTCCGTTGCCAAGCACTTAATGGATGGTAGCGAATATCACATGAATGAATTGGCTCTCATTCAACATGGCAGAAAATTGTTTAACGCAGTGTGGACTATTCAGGAAGGTGGCGGGCGTCCACTCACCAAAGGCGTTGGCGATCCTCTGACAGATGCCTCATCACCTTTACTGTTTCCACGTAACTTTAATCGCCTTTCGGCGCCGGATAGTAACTCTTGTGGAGGCTGTCATAACAAACCGAGATTAGGCGGTGGAGGTGACGTAGTCGCAAATGCATTCATACCAGGCCAACGTTTTGATTTTGTCACGTTTGATCATAGTGACGCCCAACCACTTCGTGGCGCAGTGGACGAATCTAACAAATTCGTAACACAAGATGATTTTGCTAATTTTCGGAATACCTTAGGTTTATTTGGTTCTGGCTATATCGAGATGTTGAGCCGTCAAATGACCACCGAGTTAAGAAAAATTCGTGACAATATTCAACCCGGCGGCAATGCTAAATTAATAACGAAAGGCGTTTCTTTTGGCGTATTAGCGAGAACCCCCGATGGCAATTGGGATGCAAGTGGTGTTACAGGATTGCTTCCATCAAGCACTGCAAGTTCGGCAGCCAACCAACCGCCAAGCCTTATTATCAAGCCATTCCATCAGGTAGGCGGAGTAGTGTCGTTACGTCAATTTACCAACAATGCTTTTAATCATCATCACGGCATACAATCCACTGAACGTTTCGGAAAAGGGGTTGATGCTGATGGCGATGGATTTATCGATGAAGTAACTCGCGCCGATGTCACTGCGGTAACACTTTTCCAAGCGCAATTAGCTGCACCTGGCCGCGTTATTCCGAATAATCCTAAGATTGAAGCAGCAGTCCACAATGGCGAACAACTTTTTGATAGTATCGGATGTGCGAGTTGTCATGTGTCGAAACTTCCATTAGACAATAAGGGTTGGATTTTTAGTGAGCCTAATCCTTATAATCCGACTGGTAATCTACAAGTGGGCCAAGCACCGGAATATACGTTGGATCTAACAGATAAACATCTTGATAGCCCCAGGTTGCCGGTAGAAAAAAATATTGTTTGGGTTCCTGCTTACACAGATCTAAAAATTCACGACATTACCAGTGGGCCGAATGATCCCAATCGTGAACCAATCAATCAAAATACCACTGGCCCAGCTATGCAAGAAGGTAACACTAAATTCATCACTCGAAAACTTTGGGGTATTGCAAATGAACCTCCATATTTTCATCATGGAAAATTTACCACCATGCGCCAGGCAATTGAAGCGCATCGTGGAGAAGCACTGGAGTCCTATAACAATTGGGTGGCTTTAAGCGATACCGATAAAGACTCGATCATTGAGTTTCTTAAAACATTAAAAATTCTACCGCAAGGCACGAAACACCTGGTTGTCGATGAACACGGCAAGAAAAAACATTGGCCACCGAAAGCGAATTAGAAGCGGCTTCGTATCTTAATAAAAGAATTATAAAAACATTTGCTTAGTTTGTGATTCCCCGTGATTTTGCCGCGGGGAATCGGTTCAAAGTCCGTAGATAAAATCTACGAAGTTCCTTTTACAGAGGAATACAAAATGACATTGAAATGACAAATTTGCGTTCTTTTGCAAAGATTTCGGCGATTAATTTTTCCAAAATTTATGTTTCTTGATTTTGCAAGCAAACGGTTAATAATGTCAGATGATTTACGAATAGACGCAGAATTTCAATAAGACGAGAAATTCATGTTATTTGGCAAAAATTTCTAAAAGCTCTGTGCAGCCATTTTTGCATCTGAAGGAAAAAATCATCCGCGCCTTAATTGAGGAGGGGTAAGGAGGGATAGCGCGGATGATTACGAGGGACAGGTGATACAAGAACATCTGAGAGGCATTATGAACTGAACAATCTGTTTTGTGAATGTGACATATTGTCGCATCTGATAGTTCAATATTGGCAAACATCCAATTAGTGTCCATCCAGCTTCAAGGAATCACGCAATACTTTGTTGGAAAACAATAAACCTTGCTGGATTGCTTTTAATAACTTATCAATTTTAGATTCTAATTGGATATTCAGACGAAAATCGTGGCCATCTTTAACGTTTGGATTGTTACCCAATACCGATAATTTGGCATGCAGATCGTGCATTTCAGATTTATCCAGATTCAGTGTCAGTTCTTTATAGCGGAAATCTTCGATGGCTTGTAATAATAGATCGACTTCTATTCCTTTATTGGCGAGCAATTCAGTTACTTTTTGTGATTGAAAGCGTAATGTTCCTGGTTTTTTTGCTGAAAGTTGTCCATTGACTATAACCATTCCCTCTTTTTTCAAAATCAACGGGATTTTTCCTGACAATCGTCCATCACCACTTAATCCGTCAACTTCAATCCAATTGAAGAAGGTATTTAAATCAATGTTGTCGAGCTTTGCATTCACGTAAGAAATACCACTGGGGCTAAGATGGATGACGGTAGGATCGATAGAGACTTCGCCATCCAAGATAAGAAAGCGCATTTGATCCAGAAAAACCTGAGGAGAATGACGAGCGTTCAGTTGATACGATATGAGAAAGTCCTTAATGGGCGTGCCAAAACCGATTGTTTGAATGGCGAGCTTTTGTCTAGCTTCGCTTTGAATCGGCAAGAGACTTTTTAAATTAAGTTGGGTATTCAATCCGCTGATTTTCATGCCCGTGTTATGTGTCAAAGAAAGATTGTTAGCCGCAAAACTACCACTACTCTTCACAACTCCTTTTTTCGACCAGCGAATATTTACTTTGCCATTGACTTGACCATTGACGTCTTGTACGGCGGCCAGTGCTGGAAAAAGTTGCGCTGGTTGCAATTGACCTGTTGAAAATTTCATTGGCGCAATGTGCAGCGTTAAAAAACCATCGCCGCTTTTAAGAATATGTTCGCCGTTTATTTTCAAATAGCGTAATGCCTGAGTTCCACCGGTTAGGTTCAAAAGATATTTTGGTGAACTATCTTTACCTGTTTGATGAGTAATGTTCCCAGAAATTGAAAGCGGCGCAAAAATTGGGGTTGGCGAAAGATGTTTTACTTGTGGAATCGTAAAATTCACAACGTGACTGGTAGTGGAATCGTTGATATACACATGCGTGGAAATACCATTGAGCTTTAATTGATTGTTGGGAAAACTTAAAACAGCATCATTTAATAGGATGTTTCCGCGATACAAATCACCGATCGATTGTTTTCCGTTCAAGCTGATTTTCGCCGAATCAAGCTGCATTTCGTGAGTGGCTTTTTTGTTACGCGAACCCGCTTCCTGATAGATTGCGGAGATTTTCTTGGGATTAATTGAAATATCATGTTTGAAGCCGATATCTTGCCCATGTTTTTCTAATTCAATATTCGCTTGCGTGATCGCTATCGATAGAGGTTCTTTTACAAAAACAGGATACTCAGAACGCATCTGACTCAAGTCGATTTGTCCGTTTTGACGCAGATTGATTTGCCAGATATCTTTTTCTTTTTTGATGTTGAGTGGAAGTGAAAGAGAGGTTCGTATAAAACGCAGCGATTGTGCACTAAATTCGCCTCCTTTAAATGCCAAATCAAGAGCGCCGTGTAGTGACTCTTTCTCTTTCAGAAGATTGCCGGTTATCGCTAATTCATCAATTTTTAGATCTTGCAAAGGAAAATCGACGGGTAATGATTGCTGCTGGATTCCTTTGAAAACAAATGACATTTCTGCTTTTTCTAATGCAAAGGTTGTTAGTTTAAATAAGGCATCGCCGGAAAAACTGGTAATTTTGGCTTGCGGTAAATTCAGCATTCCGTCTGAAACAATCATTTGGCCTTGCATATTGCCTTGTGTATCCAAGGTCGCCTTTACATTTGTTTTTATTTGTCCGAGTGATCCGAAAGCGCTGATGTCTAAATTAATAATATTGGTTTGCTGATTTTTATGTGATTCAGTTTCGCCTGAAATCAGAATCGTAACGCTTTGATCACCATACTGCAGATCTAAACTAACGTTCTTAATTGACAAAACAGGGAGCCACGGTATGCGAATGTTTTTTTCATCCAATCGAGATACGGATTGCGAATTTGAAGCATCTTGCTTTGTAATAATTTGATCCAGGTTTGCTTTGATTTGTAGACCATCTACGGTTAATGCATCCATTTTACCTTGCAACAAATCCCGCCAATTCCAATTGACTCGAATTTCATTGAGCCGCAATTCCTGATCATTCCCAGCAATCAAACCATTGATATAAAGCTGATCAACCGTGAGATCATATGTTTGGACCGATTGCAGCGGATATCCCAATTTATTGAGTTGATCACTCAGGAAATATTCAATCAGATAATGACGCGAGCCATATAATCCAACTGTTAACAGAACAATCACAACGATCAGAATCGAAAGTCCGATTTTCCATTGATGTGTTGGCTGGCTAGTTTCTGTTGCTGCTACGTTCATAAATTTAACGAAGTATGGATTGCGAGATATTTTTGAGTCAGTTTGGGTGTACGAGCACAAAACAGCTATCATAACCGAACATTCTTTCTTCTCTTTTCGGTTTTTTCCGCATGGATTTATTTACACAGGGTTTATTGGGCGCCACGATGGCGCAAACCGGCGCTCAAAAAACGGAAATTTGCTTGGCAACAGGGATAGGTTTTATCGCGGGATTAGCTGCGGATGCAGACATACTGATTCAGTCCGAACAAGATCCATTATTGAATCTAGAATTTCATCGCCACTTTACCCATTCCTTATTTTTTGTACCCTTAGGTGCATTCATCGTCGCACTTGTATTATGGTTCTTTCTGGGGCGGCGCTTAACTTTTGTACGGTTATATCTATTCACGTTATTAGGTTATTGCTTGAGTGGTGTGCTTGATGCCTTCACCAGCTACGGCACTCAGTTGCTCTGGCCGCTCAGTAACGAGCGCATTGCATGGAGCATCATCTCAGTCATCGATCCGGTTTTTACGTTGATTTTAATGCTTGCTGCAATTACCGCATTCAAGAAAAGTAATCGGATAGTAGCTTGGATAGGGTTATTTTTAGCGGCAGCGTATTTGACGCTAGGTTGGATTCAATCGCAACGCGCCGAGTCCTTTGCCAATACCGTTATTGCAGAACGAGGTCACGTTGCAGAAATGGTAATCGTTAAACCAACGCTCGGAAACATACTACTGTGGCGCTCAATTTACCGCCATCAAGGAATTTTATATGTGGATGCGATCCGTGCTGGTTTTTTATCGCAACCGCAACTATATCCAGGCGAATCCATTGCACAATTTGAAAGGACGCGTGATCTAAAAAATGTTTCCGAAACGTCGGTGCTAGCACAAGATATTGAACGCTTTAGTCATTTTTCTGCGGGATTGCTTGCCATTCGCCCGGAACAACCGAATATTCTTATTGATGTGCGGTATTCTAATTTACCCAATACGCTAGCGCCGCTATGGGGAATTGAAATCGATCCCGCACACCCTGATCAACACGCCCAATATAATCTTTATCGAGATTCATCCAAACCAACGCGAGAAAAGTTTTTTGCAATGTTACTGGGACGCTCGTAATACGATTGAATGATTTTCGGTAATTCTGGCTGGTTTCATTTATTTGATTCGGTTATACAACCTAATTGTGGCAACGGCGTAGTAGCCAGAGGTTTTTTAAGTTAGAATCACGCATTCTTTTTACTTTTCCGGCAATAGTTAGTGTTTAATTTTTAACCTATGATTCTTATTCTTGTCCCCAATACGCAACCGGACAGTCCGGAATATAAACAATTGATGTCTCGATTAGACGCGCTTCCTGGCATATCTACTCGAATTCATAAAGAAACCGGCACGGAACAATCATTAACCGAAGTTTATTTGATTGGCAATACCAAAGCGTTATCGATCGAAGAAGTTAGTGGCTTTCCTTGTGTCGATCACGTTGTGCGCGTTTCCGAAGAATATCGCGTGTTAGGGCGGCATAAAGATGATGATCGACCAACGCATTTTACCTACAACGGCGTACATTTCGGTCAAGATACTTTGAATGTTTTCGCAGGGTTATGTGCGGTTGATACGCTTGAGCATGTAGAAATGATGATGAAAGCACTGCGTGAAAACAATCAGGTTTGCACGCGAATGGGTGCCTATAAACCTCGCACCAGTCCTTATGCTTTTCAAGGGCATGGCAAATCATGTTTACCGTATGTGTTCGAATTAGCGGGTAAATATGGTATTAAAGTTATCGCGATGGAAATAACCCATGAATCTCATTTGGAAGAAATCCGCAATTCACTGTTCCGAACGGGTAATCCAACCGGTGTCATCCTTCAAATCGGCACAAGAAATACACAGAATTTTGAATTATTAAAAATCGTCGGTAAACAACAAGATTTTCCTGTGCTGATAAAACGCGGATTTGGAATTACTCTTGATGAATCGCTGAATGCCGCTGAATATCTAGCTTCAGAGGGCAATCGTAAAGTGATTTTTGGTTTACGCGGAATGAAAACCAATATGGGAGATCCGCACCGTAATTTTGTTGATTTTGCTCACGTTCCAGTGGTAAAACGGTTGACACGCATGCCAGTCTGTATCGATCCTTCTCACTCCGTAGGTACTCGTGCCGCTTCGCCAGATGGCTTGCTAGATATCATGCATGCTACTGCACAGGGTATTATTGCCGGTGCTAATATGGTACTGGTGGACTTTCATCCGGTACCAAATAAAGCGTTGGTTGACGGTCCACAAGCCTTACTCATGAAAGAGCTACCGCAATTTCTCGAAGATATCCAATTGGTTAGAGAAACTTATGAAAAGCGTGTGGCATTGGCCCAACGATATCAGGAACAATGAGCGCATAATAAAAGTCTCATTGGTTGAAACAGATTTTTGATGATCAAGTAACCTTATCCAGAATTTTTATTGTTGACAATTATATGATTAAAGTTTTGCTATCCAATCCTCGAGGTTTTTGTGCCGGTGTTGATCGCGCGATTGAAATTGTGGAGCGTGCGCTTGAAATGCATGGCGCACCAATTTACGTCCGTCATGAAGTGGTGCATAACCGTTTTGTAGTAGAAGGGCTGGAAAAAAAAGGCGCGGTGTTTGTAGAAAATCTGGATGAAGTTCCTCAAGACAGTATCTTGATTTTTAGCGCTCATGGTGTATCGCACGCTGTGCGTCGTGAAGCAGCCGAGCGTAAATTGAAGGTTTTTGATGCGACTTGTCCTTTGGTGACAAAAGTGCACGTTGAAGTAGCAAAAATGCGCAAAGAGGGCAAAGAAATCATCATGATTGGTCACCAAGGTCACCCAGAAGTGGAGGGCACAATGGGACAGGCTGAAGGGAATGTTAAAGGCATGTATCTAGTTGAAACTGAAACAGATGTTGAGAAATTACAGGTTAAAAACGAAAATAATCTCGCGTATGTTACTCAAACGACATTGTCTGTCGATGATGCAGCTCGCATCGTTAATGCACTGAAGCGCAGATTTCCTAAAATTATCGGCCCTAAAAAGGATGATATTTGCTACGCCACACAAAATCGCCAAGACGCAGTTAAAAAAATGGTTAATCAATGCGATTTGGTTATAGTGGTAGGATCACCCAATAGCTCAAATTCCAATCGGCTTTGTGAAGTCGCGAGAAACGCGAATGTTGAAGCATATATGGTTGATCGCGCAGAACAATTGCAAGAAAAATGGTTTCTAGGGAAAAAAAATATTGGTATTACTGCAGGCGCTTCAGCACCAGAGATTTTGGTACAACAAGTCATCTCTCGGCTCAAGGAAATAGGCGCGGAACAAATTGGAGAAGAAGTTTCCATCGAGGAACTCAGTGGCGTGGTGGAATCAGTCGTATTTCCTTTACCTAAGGCGTAGATACATTTTTTGCAAGATTTTGTTTAATAAAAGAGATTGAATTCTCTTGATTTAGATTTAATGTGGCCGCACATGATCATGTGTCGCATAATGATTTCGATTGATCAATTATTTTGTATAGATACTTTTTACCATGAGTCACTTACCATTCTCAGTTCCAGATCCCAACCTTTTTACCGAAGAAGATGTCTCGGCGTTGGTGCATAATTTTTATGCCAAAGCTAGAAAAGATCCTGATCTCGGTCCTATCTTTGAATCTCACGTAATTGACTGGGATGCCCACTTTGTACAAATGACTAACTTCTGGTCAGCACAATTGCGTGGCACCAGCCGTTTTCGTGGTGCTCCAATGCCTAAACATATTGCTTTGCCAGATCTTCGCGCAGAGCTGTTTGAGCGATGGTTACAGCTTTTCCGTCAAACAACTGAAGAATTGGGAAATCCTGCTTTGCAATACCACGCTAATTCAATTGCTGGTTTCATCGCCACGCGTCTATGGCAAGGATATCAAATGAACAATTATCCTGAGCAAGAATTTATTCCTCTTAATATTGGCTAGTTTTTACATCACTTTTCATTATTTATAGCTAACCTATTGAAATGGTTAAAAAATATACTTGAATGTAAGCTGGAATTTTTGTTTTAATGAAATAAGGGAGTAAAGTGTCTATATTCGATTTATTCCTGAAGTAGTTGCAGCGTAGCATTGTTTTTTGTTATAGGAACATTGTTACTTTGAAAAGTATTCGAAATAAAATTATTTTATTTTCTATATTGGCCACGTTAATTCCTTCGATTGGCCTAGGCGTATTGTCGTTTCAGCAAAATGAAACGATGATTAAAGAAAATCTTACGCGCGAATTACGCGCTTTGACAAACTACGCTGATCGTGAGCTAGAATTATGGATCAAAGAACAAATTTATACGGTTCGTGAACTTTCCCATTCTAAAATTCTTACCGATGGAATTTCTTTACTTGCCAGCTCCTCCTCGAAAAATGTAATCACACGACAAAAAAATCTTGTCGAAAATTATTTTAAATCAGTATCCAATAGATTAGATACCGTTCTCGAATTGATCGCAATCGATACAAATGGGCAGATCCTTGCGAGTAATGGCGAATTGCATGAGCCAAAATCATTTCCGGAAAATTGGACTGAGACCACTACGATGCAAGGCAATGTCATTATACCTCCTCATTGGAATGAACGCTTTGCCACTTCAACCGTAAGCATTCTGGTTCCAATCTTATCGGTGGACGATTATATTTTGGGCGCGCTCGTCGTTACTTTTGATTTACATAGCATTCATAGCAGTCTTAAGGATCCTATCAAATCTCCATTGGGTGAGGTGCTCTTGCTGGATAATGAAGGTCAGATCATGCTGTCAAGCGACGGCAGAATCCTACCGGGTAATCAAGAGGATATAAGCTTATCTTTTGCGATTGAAGATTTAGAAGAGTTGCAACATAATCCCAAAGAATTGCATATTCCGCAAGGTTCGGAAAGAGAAAAAGTAATTGGTTTGGCTTATATATCCAAAAATCCTCCCGTAACGATCATTGCGCATAGAAGTTATGATTCGGTTTATGCTGCTTGGATTCAACAACGTGATTTGTTTATCGGTCTGGTCGGTGCCGCGCTATTTATTACCGCGATTATTGCTTTTCAGATGGGACATGCAATTGTTCTTCCATTGCAAAAATTGATTTCTGCAACTGAAGACATTGTTAAAGGGGATTTCCGGATTCAATTAGAAACTTCACAGCGTAATGAATTAGGACAATTGACTCATATGTTCAATCAGATGGCTGATAAATTACAGCAAAATCTCGCAGAAATCACTACGACAAGCCTGGCGATGCAAGAAAAAAACAAACTGCTCGAAACCTTATCGGTCACTGATAGCCTTACCGGTCTTTTCAATCGCAACAAGCTTAACGCTATTATCAACGATCAATTAGCTAGGTTTTCTCGCAATAATCGTCCTTTTGCAGTATTAATGATTGATATTGATCACTTCAAAACGCTTAATGATACGCTCGGCCATATTGCGGGCGATGAAATCATATTATCCGTTGCCGAAAAAATTTTACATTGTATTCGTAGCGTCGATTTTGCTGCGCGATATGGTGGAGACGAATTTGTCATTATTTTGTCAGAAACGACTGCGGATGAAGCCGTTAAAACCGCGGAACGGATACGTTCGCATGTTGCCAATATTCAATACAATTCTACAGATCAACTTGCAAGAGTGGTTACTTTAAGTATCGGCATTATACAAAGTGAGGCAGAAGACACTTCCTTAACACATCTTCTTTCGAGAGTCGATAGCGCCTTATATCAAGCGAAACATGCCGGTAGAAATCAAACTTACTGCATACGACCAAAATTGCTGACTGTAAACGGTTGAAAGTCATTTCCGTTTTTACAGGATTACTCTAATTGAAAATCGGTGTTCTGTATCCATCCCTGTTTTTTTTCAATCGATACCTTCAACCAGGTTCCCTGACTTGCAACGGTTGTTAAAACGGTATCTTTTTTCAGAGAAGAAATCACTTGTGATTGCGAGTCAGAGGCTTTATATAATTTAACAATTTTATTCAGCCGGATCCTCATAGGAACATGAAAGTCAAGTTGCAAATGGTCCGATTGTGAGGTCTTCTTGCTCGCAGGGTTGCTTTGCAGAGATTTGACAAAATTGTTGGCTTGGCCCACATAGCCCATTGCATCAGCATACTGATCTTTTGAATATAACAGCGTGGCTGTTTCAAAAAGATGCTGTGCCTGCATTCTTAGAATTCGATCGAATGGTGCATTTCTTTCCTGTTTGAGTTGTTGCAAGGAAGCCTCTAATTCCGCAATGGCCGATGCAGTACCTGGCTTTGTAGCCAAGCGATGTGATTTAACCTGAGTGCGCGTAGCTTCTTTGTTCGTTTCCCGAATGACATTTGCTTGATCAATTTGACGTACTTTTTGATTTTTGATCAATTGATCCTTCTGCGCGACGAGTTTTTCGAGCCGTGCAACTTCCCTTTTTAAATGTTGTTCATTCTCTGTGGGTACCGGTAACTGAGGGTGATCTGCCGGAATAAGTACTTTTTCCTGGAAAGCGCATCCCGGTATGATGACCATCACGATACAACAAAACCCCATCCTAAATATTGAAGGATAATTTCTGGGCACTCTAGAAATTAGTACTGTTAAGGATTTTGTCATAGTAGTAGCTTCCATTCGTCTCAAAAGGATTGAGTTATTCAAATAAGGATAGATAGAAGAATTTTTGTCACTACTTCTATATCACAATTTTAAAAGCTTTTTCAGTGATTAACGATTCAAAATAACTTCTAAAACAAATTTGCTGCCGATATAAGCAAGCAACAAGATCACAAATCCCGTCAGTGTCCAGCGAATCGCTATCCGTCCACGCCAACCATAAAACTGTCTACCGACGAGGAGCGCAGCAAAAACGCTCCAGGATACGACGCCAAAAAAAGTTTTGTGAGTAAATGTGAAAGGTTGACCGAAAACTTCATTCGAAAAGAAAGTACCGCTAATCAATGTTAGCGTGAGTAAAATAAACCCTGCCCAGATAATTCGAAACAACAACTTTTCCATCACTAACAATGGCGGCAAATTAACGAGCACAGGATGACCGGCTGGGTGATGTAAATGCCGTTCTATCACGATCATTAATGATGCATGAAACGCCGCGATCGTGAGTAAGCTATACGCCAACATTGCACCAAATAAATGCGCCCTAAAAGCAGGTAATTCGGTATTATCAAGAATTCGCGATGATGGAAAAATAAGCGGTAATAAAATTGCAATAGCAGCAACAATGGCAATTGGCGCAATTAATGACTGTAACCCTTGAAGTCGATTAAAGAATCCGAGAGTCCAATAAATAAATGCTGTCAACCATATAATCGATGAAACCGCATTTCCTAGGCCAAACCTTAAACCAGTATCCGCTAAAATTGATTGATATAAAACCCATGCATGGAGCCCGAGCGGAATGAGCAAAGCATAGCGCATCCATTGATTCAATGTGGCTGATTGATTGGCAACATGATGACCAACCAGTAACTTCTTCCACTGATTTTGCCAGAAATAAATACCGATCAGTACATACAGCAAAAAAGGAATGAGATAAGTTAAAATGCTGAGCATGAGTATCTCAAGTATTAAAAACACGAGTTACAGCGTAGTCTACATTGCGTTACAATAAATTCAAAGCGCAAATTCCAATATTTGTTTAACTATATATTTTGCAACGAGCAATTCATTTTGAGATTAACTAAAACCTATGTTTGATAATTTGACGAACCGATTCACCGGCATTATTAAAACCTTGCGTGGCGAAGCAAGGTTAACCGAAAGTAATATCGAACAAGCGCTGCGCGAAGTTCGATTGGCTTTTTTAGAAGCGGATGTTGCATTGCCGGTCGTCAAAAACTTTATTGCCCGCATTAAAGAAAAAGCGATTGGCCATGAAGTCATGACCAGCCTGACACCAGATCAAGCGCTGATTGGTATTGTGCACCAAGAGCTCATTAACATTCTGGGAGGAGAAAAATCCGACTTAAATCTGGCAACTACGCCACCCGCTGTGATTTTAATGGCTGGATTGCAGGGTGCCGGAAAAACCACTAGTAGCGGTAAGCTAGCTAAGTGGCTAATGGAAAATAAAAAAAAGAAAGTTTTGTTGGTTTCTTGTGACGTCTATCGTCCCGCTGCTATTCAGCAACTTGAATTATTGGCCAATCAAACAGGCGCTGATTTTTATCCCGCCTTAACAGGGCAAAAGCCAGCAGAAATCGCTGCCAACGCATTAAATTTTGCGCGGATACAGCACCATGATGTAATGATCGTCGATACTGCGGGGCGACTTGGTATTGATGAAGCCATGATGAAAGAAATCAGTGAGCTAGAAGCGCTGTTAAAACCGGTTGAAACGTTGTTTGTGGTTGACGCGATGCAAGGCCAAGATGCCGTTAATACAGCCAAAGCATTTTCGGACGCCTTGCCTCTGACAGGCGTTATTCTAACGAAATTGGATGGAGATGCCCGCGGTGGAGCGGCGTTGTCGGTGAAAGAAATTACTGGAAAACCGATTAAATTCGCGGGTGTCGCGGAAAAATTAACCGGACTAGAACCATTCCATCCTGACCGTATGGCGTCACGTATTTTAGGAATGGGTGACGTACTTGGCTTGATTGAAGAAGCGCAACGTAACGCAGATCAGCAAGAAGCCGAGAAACTGATGAAGAAAATGAAATCAGGAAAAGGCTTTGACCTGGATGATTTCAAGGCACAGTTTCAACAGATGCGTAACATGGGAGGCATTAGTGCATTGATGGATAAACTGCCAGCGCAGCTTAGCCAGGCTGCACAAAACGTTAAAGTTGATGATAAAGTCATTAATCGTAACGAAGGAATCATCAACGCAATGACCAAGCTTGAACGTACCAAACCAGAAATTTTAAAAGCTTCTCGGAAACGAAGAATTGCCGCCGGGGCTGGCGTTTCTGTGCAAGAAGTTAATCGACTTCTCGCGCAATTTGAACAAACGCAAAAAATGATGAAAATGATGAACAAAGGCGGCATGGCAAAAATGATGCGCGGTTTAAAAGGAATGATGCCACGTTTGCGATAACAATAATTAGTTTGGCTTTAGGCTAGCAAAATTTGCAAAAATTAATCACGTATCAGTTGGTTCTGAGGTGCATTAAAAAAATTTGAATGATGTTGGAAAAAAGCATGATGTACTTGCTGGTCAATTATGGCAATTCATCAGATATTATTAATTCTGCTAGTTTAGCAGTCTAACTATTTGATAGTAAAAAATGATTAATCGCTTGAAGCAAAATTTCTTTTGGTTTGTTTTTTCTATTGGTGGCGCTTTTTCTTTTGCAGTGATTGCTTTGAATCGCGGTGAATCGATTGGTGCCATTTGGATAGTCATTGCAGCGGTATGCGTATATTTGATTGCCTATCGTTTTTACAGTTTATTTATCGCTACTCGCGTATTGGGGTTGGATGCGACGCGCATGACACCGGCGCATAAGCATAACGATGGTTTGGATCATGTGCCGACTAACAAATATGTGTTGTTTGGACATCACTTTGCAGCGATAGCTGGCGCAGGACCATTGGTCGGACCTATTTTGGCGGCGCAAATGGGGTATTTACCCGGTATGTTATGGCTATTGGCAGGGGTTGTTTTTGCCGGAGCGGTACAAGATTTCATTGTGTTATTCGTTTCAACTCGGCGCAATGCACGTTCATTGGGTGATTTGATCAAATCGGAATTGGGGAACGTTCCGGGCATGATTGCATTATTTGGCGCATTTTTTATCATGCTGATCTTGCTGGCGGTTTTATCATTGATTGTCGTTAAAGCTTTAGCCGAGTCGCCATGGGGTTTATTTACGGTTGCTGCCACGATACCAATTGCTTTATTTATGGGCATATACACCCGTTACATACGTCCTTGTAAGATCGGCGAAGTTTCTCTGATCGGATTTGTGTTACTAATGTTGTCTATTGTGGCAGGGCAGTATGTTCAGGAACACGAAGTTTGGGGCAATGTTTTTACCTTAACCGGTGTGCAATTGACTTGGTTGTTGATCGGTTACGGGTTTATCGCCTCAGTATTGCCTGTTTGGTTGTTATTGGCGCCGCGCGATTATTTATCGACATTTCTAAAAATTGGTACGATCGTTGGTTTGGCAATTGGTGTGGTAATTATTTCTCCAGAACTGAAAATGCCGGCAGTGACACAATTCATCGATGGCTCGGGTCCGGTTTGGTCAGGTGATTTGTTTCCTTTTCTATTTGTCACGATTGCATGCGGTGCTATCTCCGGTTTTCATTCGTTGATTGCCTCGGGTACTACGCCCAAAATGATTCAAAATGAAACTGACGCACGATTCATTGGTTATGGTGCAATGTTGATGGAATCATTTGTTGCCATCATGGCTTTAGTCGCGGCGGCTGCATTGGAGCCTGGCATTTACTTCACGATGAATAGCCCCAGCGCCATTATCGGCACTACTGCGGAGTCCGCCGCACAAACGATTTCACAATGGGGATTTTATGTCACGCCGGAAATGATCAACCAAACGGCACAAAATGTAGGTGAGCACAGTATCATTTCCCGTACAGGGGGGGCACCGACTCTTGCGGTTGGCATGGCGCAAATATTGTCAGAAGTAGCAGGTGGCACAACGATGATGGCTTTTTGGTATCACTTTGCCATTCTGTTTGAGGCTTTGTTCATTTTAACTGCAGTTGATGCGGGCACTCGTGCCGGGCGGTTTATGTTGCAAGATTTGCTTGGATCCTTTATTCCCGCGATGAAACGTACGGATTCACTGGTCGCTAGTTTGATTGCGACTGCATTATGCGTTTCGGGTTGGGGATATTTTCTCTATCAAGGCGTGGTAGACCCACTAGGTGGCATCAATACCTTATGGCCGCTATTTGGAATCTCTAACCAAATGCTGGCGGGAATCGCCCTGATTCTATGCACTAGTGTGTTGTTCAAAATGAAACAGGATCGTTATGCCTGGGTGACTTTGATTCCGGTGACTTGGGTCAGTGTATGTACTTTGACTGCTGCATGGCAGAAAATTTTCCATGATAATCCGCGTATTGGTTTCATCGCGCATGCACAGCAGTATCAAGAGGCTATTTCGCAAGGAATCTTGTTGGCCCCAGCTAAATCAATCGAACAAATGCAACAAGTTGTATTTAACGATTACGTAAATACCTCGTTGGCAGCCTTGTTCATGCTGGTTTTAATCAGTATGCTGGTATTTGGTGTGCGGACTGTGTTACATGCGCGCGTGATCAATCACCCAACGGTCCAAGAAGCACCGTTTGAACTCTTGCCACCTGCCGTACTGCCACAGAAATAACAGGAAAAGAAAATGATATTTAAAGCACTCAACAAGGCACTGATACGCACTAAGCAAAGCATGCGATTGATGGTTGGTGTTCCTGACTATGAAATGTATGTCAATCACATGAAAACAGCGCATCCGGAACAACCTGTCATGTCTTACTCGGAGTTTTTTCGCGAACGCCAAGAAGCTCGTTATGGTGCAAAAGGCCGATTAAATCGTTGTTGTTAACGACAAACTTGCGGTTATCGAAAAGGTTTGCAAGGGTCTCTATTAATTTTTTATCTGCTCTAGACGTTAATACTTAATACAACGGAATGTTAGAGATTTTTCACTCTATCTTTCTAGGCTAGTCAAATTTATTACCGTATGGAGAATCAAGATGAAGAAAACACTTGCGCTAATTGGTTTGTTTACTTTTTTTTCTTTTCCCGCTTCATCAAACAATACAGGTATTTCAGTTAATATTGGTCAACCAGGATTTTATGGTCAGATCAACCTGGGCAACCAAGGTTTAAATCCACGACTAATTTACTCGAATCCAATTACTGCCATACCTTCTAATATTGGCATTCCTCAACAACCCATTTACTTACACGTTCCACCTGGACATGCTAAGAAATGGAGCAAGCATTGCCATCGATACAAGGCTTGTGGACAACCAGTGTATTTTGTTGAAGAAAAATGGTACAACGACGCATATCGTACACAGCACCATACCCAAAATAGCTATTCTGATCGACATACCGCAAAAAATCATAATCATCCACAACGCCCAAACAATGTTCGTGGAAAACAGGAGAAAACAAACCATCATACAAAAAAATACGAAAAGGGTAATCCTAAAAACCGATAATTTAGAGATATCGCATCACAGTCGCTGACCACATATCAATGCAACAAATCACAGAATCGGAATTCTAGTCATTAATTATCTTTCTCTATTAAGATTAATCAATAACATCACATAGCAGACAGAGCTTAACAAGCTGCCTTGTTTTGGAATAGTGCAAGAATTCCTATCATCTCTTCCCCCCGCATCAAAATTAATGTGGTTTAAAAAACTTGTCGTGAATTCTCCGAGTGGTTCGCCATACTATCCATAGCACAACTGGGATTAGCGCACCAGTTACTAGCTCCGGATGAATGGGCAATCCAGCCGCTTTACCTGCTTTGGCGACGTAAAGCAGCAAGCTGACGACGTAATACGATATTGCCGCAATGGATAACCCTTCTACAGTGCTTTGTAGTCTTAATTGCAATTCCTGACCGCGCGTCAATTTCTCCAACAACTGTTGATTTTGTGTTTCCGTAACAATATCGACCCGGGTACGCAATAATGCGCTAGCGCGTGAAACGCGCGACGATAGGTGACCCAAACGTTGAGCGGTTGCTTCTACCGTGGCAATGGCGGGAGAAAGTCTTCGTTGCATGAATTCCCCGATTGTTTGTGTTCCGGGAATGGCTTTTTCATGCAAATCAGCGATCCGTTGCAATACCAGCTTGTTATACGCTTGGGTTGCAGCAAAACGGTATCCATGCTCGACCGTTGCTCGCTCGATGCGCGCAGCCAGTAACGTGAGCGTATCCAGCAGATCCTGATCGGAAGCGGCTTTGTTTTCTAGCTGCGCAGTTATTTCAGCCAATAGACGTTCGGCATCCGTTAATTCAGGCATAAGTCGCTTGACCATCGGTAAGCTCCGCAATGCCATCAATCGATAAGTTTCAATTTCCAGCAAGCGCTGTAAAACTCGCCCTGCCCGTGTTTCAGACGCATCCGCCGACATAACAATCAAGATTCGTTCAAAACCGCTGGGGCGCAGCATAAAATCCGTCATCGCCAATGAATGTTCTTGCCGGCCGATGAGCGAGGCGACTAATGCATTGCCGCCGAACCATTTACTGGCTTGAGTAAGCAATTCATCCGATTGTTGTAAATTACCGTGCATCATGGCAACTTTTACTGCGGCAAAAGTACGCCCTGGGATTTCCGCTAACCAGCTACTCGGCAGAGGGATGTAAGAGAGTAGTTGTGGATCGGTCGCTCCTAATAACGCAGCATCGGGCAGATGTTGCACCAGTGAATAGCGTGTGAACTCCGTATGGCGCTCCCATCGCAAAGTATAACCTTGTAATTTTAAAAATAAGAAATTATTTTGCAGTTGCTCCAACATCAGCATTTGCTGCCCGGGAAGACGCCGCAAATGTTCGCACTCTTGTTCGCGTGTAACGCCCTCATTGATAACCACTACATAGATGATCAATGCAGGTAGTTGAATGCGCTGACTCAGGCGAGCATGCACTTCATTGTGCAACAAAACACGCTGCGGATCGTTGTCAGGCAACCATGGGGTCAAGTCTGTGTCAGTCATAGAGGACATAAAAATGAGATAAGTATTTCCGTAAGTACCGCCGGAATGTAGCAAGGATCATTTATAGGGTCAAATAAACCGAAGAGCAGTTCTTTATAATCTGCAATATTCGGCAATTTCTTTCGGTAATATGATTAGCTTGTTTGTAATCATCGCCGCTTGCTCCAAGTGCTTTGTAAAATCTCTCAAGATTTCTGACACCTAAGGCTATCTCGCCTCGTCCGATGCAGATTATATAAGGCTTTCGGTTGACGCTTGGTTTATCTTTCTGTACATTTAATCGGTAGTTAACAGGTTTCTTTTTTCACTTACTATATAAATTCGATGATCCATTACGTTACCGGCGATATTTTACTTTCGAAAGCACAAGCCATTGCTCATGGCGTTGCTTCAAATGATCCTTTCTCCTCTGGTTTGGCACTCAGTTTAAGAGAGCAGTGGCCATCCATGTATAAAGATTTTCGTCATTTCTGTCAAACCACGCATCCCAAAGCGGGAAGCGCCTGGGTATGGGGCGGCGCGGAAGGTGCTCGCATCATTAGCCTATTTACGCAGAATGCTGCTCCTGATCATAATTCCAAGCCAGGAAAAGCAACTATCGAGAATGTGAATCATGCGTTGCGCGAACTGCACCGGTTGATAGACGCAGAAAAATTTCATAGCCTTGCGTTGCCTCGCTTAGCTACCGGAGTCGGTGGTTTGAATTGGGACGAAGTCAATCCACTAATTACCAAGCATTTGGGCGATCTGTCGATTCCGGTTTATGTTTATGGAACCTTCCATAAGGGTGTTGCTGCTAGCGAACCTGCATAATGAGTTGCCAGTCATTGCAATAAATCAAATAGTCGATACAACAGGTTCTAACGAAATGATTTTCAGCGAAAGTCAGCGCTACGCTGCTTTTCGTTGCTTGTATCGACTGATACTGTGCGCAGCGCGGTTGATATTAACTTTGCATCCAAGGTAATCCAGCGGCTTTCCAACCGGAAACATTTCCGCGATGGCCATTTTCGTCTTTATCGCCTTCAAATCCTTCCAAAATATTATAGGCTTCCGTAAATCCGATTTCACTTACCATGCTAGTCGCTGCGTTAGAGCGCACGCCACTGCGGCAAATAAAAAATACAGGTTTTGTTTTATCAATTTTGCGCACTAATTCGTCTAAAAAATGTGTATTCGGTTGCATCCCAGGATAGAAGCGCAGCTCGATTTCTACTGCACCGGGAATACGTCCCACCCAATCCCATTCTGCTTGAGAACGGACATCGACCAATTGTACCGATTGGTCTTGTTGCAGCACTTGATGGGCTTCAGCAGGGAGCAGCGCTCCTTTGTACGGCAACCCCAGTTCTTGAGCACGTTGTTGAGCTTTTTCTAGTAATTTTGATGTGGTTTCCATAAACTCTTCGAGTGAAAACGATAAAAGTGACTCATTTGTTAGCACCGTCATAAAGCAATTGATTTAATATTCATACCCGTAATCAAGACGTCCCAACCGACTCATTATAACGTATACCGACATATGGAAAAAATTCGTCTATCAAAACTCATGTCTGAGCAGGGATTATGCTCGCGCCGCGAAGCGGACAAGTTTATTGAATTGGGTTGGGTATTCGTTGATGGAGAGAAAATTTCCGAGCTCGGTACAAAAATTTATCCTACGCAAAAAATCACCCTCAATAAAGCTGCGCAAACACAACAAGACAAACTTGTAACAATACTGTTGAACAAGCCCATTGGCTATGTTTCCGGACAACCTGAGCCAGGATATCAACCGGCGATTGTGCTGATTAAGCCCGACAATCAATTTATAGAATCCCCCGCTACTAAACGCTTTCAGCGTGATCATTTAAAAAATTTAGCGCCTGCCGGCCGACTCGATATTGATTCGCAAGGCTTGCTTGTATTTACGCAAGATGGGCGGGTCGCCAAGCAATTAATTGGCGAGAATTCTTCTATCGATAAAGAATATTTGGTGCGTGTTTCTGGTGATTTGCCAAAAGAAAAACTGGCCTTATTGAATCATGGTTTGAAATTAGATGGTCAGGCTCTCAAACCTGCGCAAGTAAGCTGGCAAAACCGTGATCAACTGCGTTTCATTTTACGGGAAGGCAAAAAACGTCAAATTCGCCGCATGTGCGAATTGGTAAATCTGAGAGTGATCGGCTTGAAACGAGTGCGTATCGGTCATATCCTGCTTGGCAATTTACCCGAGAGACAATGGCGTTATTTGCGAGAAGATGAGCAATTCTGAAAATAGCTTTTATGAAGCAATCAAACTATGTCTATGTATCAACGCGTACAAGTCGTGCTGAAAATTCCAGCGTATCAACTTGAGCTCTATTACGAAGGCGCTATCGACACCGTCGCAGCAAAAACAACCGATGGCCGCATCATTCATTTTCCGGCCAATGTGTTGCGTTCGGTAGTACAAAGTCATGGCGTGTATGGTACATTTGAGCTGGTTTTTGATGAAAAACATAAGTTTGTATCCATCAGTCGTATCCATAACGAATAATATTTCTGCTGTGGCGTCTTTTTTTGTGCACCGACGTGCGCTAAACTCCTAGCAATTTCAATTCTTTCATTTACTTTTTTCTTATTAAACAGCGAGTAAATCCATGGCTCAATATGTAATGTCAA
>Ga0209063_1000068_pt1 | contig 128671 bp, 125 predicted proteins | sample KloWWTmeKNB19Kit_FD_187177 | JGI IMG/M metagenome (GOLD analysis project Ga0209063, IMG submission 187177) | Active sludge microbial communities from Klosterneuburg, Austria, studying microevolution and ecology of nitrifiers - Klosterneuburg... | ecosystem: Engineered > WWTP > Aerobic digester... | reverse complement strand
GCTGATTAAAGTTTACAATACCTTTTTGCCCTCCATATTTTGCAGGCAGCACCTGATACCATACAATGCTTAAAACATTAATCATAAAAAAACCGGCATTGGCTTGCCGGTATTTTATTAATCTGATAAAATTATTTCTTTCTATTTCTAAACCATTCCATAAATAAGCTTCCGGCTATCAACAATAATAATGCAATATTCGCAATACTAGTAATTTTCCAACCTTTATAATAGCCTTGTGGTTTAAACTCAAATTTTATAGAATGTTTTCCGGCAGGAACTGATAAACCTCTGAGTACATAATTTGTTTTAACTATAGGAGCTTCTTTGCCGTCAATATAGGCTTTCCAGCCTTCTTTATAATATACTTCACTGAAGACTGCAAATTGTTGGGTAGCGGCTTCCGAACTATATTCAATTAGATCGTTATCATTTTTAACCAGAGTGATTTTTGCAGTTGAGTCAGGTACAGGCAATGTAACCGATGATTTATAAGACTCCTGAACAAAGGCTGTATCCTTTGGGCTGAAATTATCAAGAGCCTTCATCTCTTCGTCGGCATTTTTTACAAACTGTACATGATTTACAAACCATACAGGCCCCAGTGCGCCATCATTTTTTTGAGAAGCTGATGTTAATCCATTTTGGCCAGTTTGTATCAGGTACTTTACATTCAGCATATTTAATACAGGCATGTTCAATTGCGGTTTGCTCATTTGTCTTTCCAATAAATCCTGATATATCAAAATTTTTGCTGCATTGTATCCGCCTATCGAGTTGTAATGGTATGAAGTAATGCCATCGCCGGTAGGGTTTCTGGAAATATTGAAGACCCGGAAGGTTGAAGTATCAGCCAGTATGGCGTTATCAGTTTGTGTCTTGGTAAAAATGCTATTGTTTTCTTCCTTTTCAAGATAGTTCTCGCTATTCAGATATTTACTGTCAATCATAATTACATCGACAAAAGCAAACAGGGCCAAACCAATGCCAATAATTGCAGGTTTCATTTTTCTTTTTACAAGTAGCCAAACTGCTGCTGCTGCCAGTAATACAAACCCAAAAGAACGTAGGATAGAACCCATCATCAAACCTTTTCTATCTGCTTTCAATCCGTCAAAATAATCTTTTATTAATTGCTTAACTCCAGATGGAAGTTGTTGCTCACTTGTGTTTCTTACTTGTTTTAAAGTTTCTGTATCTGCATAGCCCATGAAATTGGCTGTCATGTAAATAAAGAGCAGCAAAACAAATAAGGCTCCTGTAGCAATTAATCCTTTCTTGTATTTGCTCCAGAAATCAGTTTTGGATGCATGATTCATTAATTCATTTAGTCCTAATGCTGCCAATAAAGGTAATAGCAGCTGAGGTATTACCAGAATCATTGAAGGTGCTCTGAACTTGTTATAGAAAGGCAAATGATCAAACAAAAAATTGTTGAGTGCTCCAAAATAATGACCCCATGACATTGCGATAGTAAGAACGATAGTGGTAAACAACCACCATTTATGTTTGCCATTTAATACAAACATAGCAATGATGGCGAGGAAGCAAATAATAGCGCCTATATATGGCGGGCCTGATGTGCCCACTTCTCCGGGAAAAGTCATACCGCCCCAATAAAACTGAGGAGGTGGCAATTGTTGCTGTAATTCTGCTGGCATTGTTCTTAATGCAGCAATGGCTTTTGAATCGTCTTCATTGACTTCTAGTTTATCACTGGCGCCGCCAAATATTCTTGGAGCAAACATCACTAAGGGTTCCGCAGGTTTCATGCTATAGCTCATGCCATACTCACGGGTAAGTCCACTTCCTTTAGCCAAATGTTTTGTAGTAGTATCGGTACTTGTAAGCGCCGAACCTCCACCACGTATAGTCTCTTTTTGAAATTCGTAAGTGGAAAGCAAGGTAACGGCATTGATTGCTAAACCAACAATGGCACCACCTAAAACAAAGCCCAGGCTGAAGGCCATCTCTTTTAGTTTCTTTTCCTTTATCCAGTTAATGGCAAAGAAAACTGTAAGCACACCCAATGCAATAAAAAGGTAATAGGCAATCTGCGGGTGATTCATGGCTATCAATATGGAAGTGAAAAGTGCCGTAAGAGCAGCACCCAGCAGGTATTTCTTTTTATCGTAAATTAAAAGAACGGATGCAAGTAAAGCGGGCATAAAAGCCATCGTCATCATTTTGGTAATATGCCCTACGCTAATGATGACTGGATTGTAGGTGGCATAAGCAAAAGCAAGCGAGCCCATTATAGCTGCAAACAAATTGATTTGAAGAACGACACAAAGCAAGTAAAAGCATACGCTTGCCAAAAAGAAAAAGCTAACCGGTTCGGGCAAACCCAAGCTCATAATTTTTGCAGCATACCATGGAATAGCATTATTGTATGGCACACCGCCTATTTGAAATGCCGGCATCCCGCTAAAAACGCTATTGGTCCATAATGGGCCTTTGCCATCATGTTCTTTTGCAAATTCGAGAGATTGGTTTACCGCCCCCTTCCAGTTGGTTATATCACTTTGGTTCAATACTTTGCCTTCCAATGCAGGTTTGCAATACAATAAAGCAATAATTAAGAACACAGCCAAAGCTGCCAGATGCGGCAATATTTTTTTCAGAAATCCATTCTTCATAAAATCTTATACATTAGGCTGACAAAATAATGCTATTTTGGGCTAAAAAAACGGATGCGCTGGTTATTATTTTTATCTCGTATTGCTTTTATATGCGGTTTGTTTTTCCTGATTTCTCTTTCTTTACTTGTAAAGGATTGGCTGGAAGATAAAAGTTTAGTTTCCACCATTATTACTATTGGTTTTTTCATGGGAATGATTATTGTGCCATTTACATTACTATGTTATCTTTTTACCTGGATTGCTGGTAAAAAGCCGTTTGCAATTGTTCCTCGCTGGCTGGCCTTTTCCAATCTGTTGTTTTTGTTTGTATATGCCAGCTACGTCTATTATATTAATTTCATACATCCCCCGCAATGGTAAAATCAATATTAAAAGACAGACCGACAAAACTCTTTTTGGGTATTATGGCATTTTTTGTTGCCAATGCATTGATTGCTGAATGCATAGGAGGAAAAATTTTTTCATTAGAAAAAGTATTTGGGTTTGCTCCGGCAAATCTTTCTTTGTTTGGCCAAAGCGGTTTGTCTTTTACACTTACTTGTGGTGTACTGCTATGGCCTTTGGAATTTATTATAACTGATATTGTAAATGAATTTTATGGTCCAAAAGCTGTAAGAAGAATTAGCTATACAGCAGTGATTTTGATTTCGTATGCATTTATCATGTTTTATGTAAGTATGAGTGCACCACCTGCCAACTGGTGGATAGGATCTAAATCAACTGAAGGAATTCCGGATATGCAGGCTGCGTATAGTGGCATTTTCGGTCAGGGCATGTGGATTATTGTAGGAAGTTTGGTAGCATTTCTGGTAAGCCAGATTGTGGATGTTTTTGTTTTTCAAAAAATTAAAAAAGTAACAGGTGAGAAAAAGATTTGGTTAAGGGCTACTGGTTCTACTTTGGTATCTCAATTGATTGACAGCTTTGTAGTGCTTACTATTGCTTTCAAAATTGGTAACAACTGGAGCTGGGCACAGGTACTTGCTATCGGTTGTGTCAATTATATTTATAAATTTTCTATGGCCATCTTACTTACACCACTCATTTATATTGCCGAGCGCCGAATTGAAAAATACCTGGGTAAAGAAACTACTGAAAAAATGAAAAAGGCAGCAATGGGGCAGGAGGATGAAACGCCACAAATTCCTGTTGCGGGTTAATGTATTTTACTGCTTAACAATTCTACCACTATTTTATCAATAGGTAAAGTAACATCATCAGCTTTTATTTTATTCAGCGGTATAAAACGAAAACTTTCTATTTCCTGTTTTTGTTGATATCGTTTTTGCTGTGCTTCTGTAAATTGAAAAGGGCTGTCGTTTAGTTGAACTTTTATTGGCTCCATAGCTTTTACAAAATAATAAATGGAGATTATCTGATGTTGGGGGTTGAATGCGGAGATTTGAAAATAATCAGTAGTATAAATATGTTCTGTTACTTCAATTCTTAAATCCAGTTCTTCCATAAATTCTCGTATCAGACAGTCGCGGGAGCCTTCGCCAAACTCAAGTCCACCGCCCGGAAATTTTGTAATATAATTGCCACGAATCAGTTCATCGCTTACCAATACTTCCTGTTGCTCATTTATCAACAAACCATATACTCTAAGGTTAAACATCAGACTAAAATATTTTCTTTCGGAAAAAGTACCATCCTATAATAAGGGCAATGCCTAACGAAAGAAACGCTACGATGTAAAATGCATATTTTGAATGTTCAAATCCACTGGGAACATTCATTCCAAATAAACTGGCAATTAATACAGGGAAGGTGAGCACTATTGTAATTACGGCTAATCTCTTCAACACCTGGTTTTGATTATTGGCAATAATGCTGGCAAAGGCATCCAATGTACTGCTGAGAATATTGGTATAAATATTTGCCATTTCTAATGCCTGAGATGTATCTACAATTAAATCTTCAAGCAACTCTATTTCATTTTCTTGCAGTGTTAAAAAATTGGTGCGAGATAGTTTCATCAGCAGCATTTCATTTGACTTGAGGGCGGTAACAAAATACACTAAGCTTTTTTGAATCTTCATCAACTCCAGCAATTCCTCATTGCGGCTGCTGGCATATAGCTTTTGCTCCATCGCATTGCGCCGTTGATTTATTTCTTTAAGGTATTGCATAAAAGCCTGCGTTACCTTTTCAAAAATTTTCAGCACCATCATATTCTTTTTATCTTCTGTCCGGTTACGAAATGTGTCAAGAAATTTTTTGATGGCAGGATTATCAAATGAGTTTACAGTAACAATTTGATTATGGGTAAGAATAATGCAAATAGGAATCGTAATGTAATAGGCATCACTTTCATTAAACGAATTATTTTCTGTTGGTGTTTTAATAACAATGAGTTTTACATTGTCTTCTTCTTCAAAACGACTTCTTTCATCAATATCCAATGAGTCAGTCAGAAAGTCGATTGGGATATCCAGACTTCCGGACAATTCTGAAAATTCTTCTTGTTTCAATGGCGGCGATACATTAACCCAGGAACCTGATTCTGGTTTGTCTGTTTCAACCGTTTGGTTATTTATATTTTTATAATTCTGAATCACGAAATAGTTGGATAATTGTTAGTTGAAAAGTTGTTCAATAGTTTTTGAAAATAATTTTTTGTGTTTTGCTTTATATTTCCACAACTCCGTCAAATACTTTTTTGGCGGGGCCACATAGCCAGATATTTTCGTAATGGGTTTCATCAGTTTTTTCATATTCAACGGATAGATTGCCTCCTGGTGTTTGCACTTGTACTTCATTAAATCCGTTTTCGTTGTGATAGCAAATTAATGCGGAAGCAGTTACGCCTGTACCACAACTCAAAGTTTCAGCTTCTACACCTCTTTCAAATGTGCGAACTATAATTTTTCCGGGCTCCTCCAATACTTCTACAAAGTTGACATTAATGCCTTCTTCATTAAATTCAGCACTATTTCTTATTTCATACCCTTTCTTGAACACATCGATATCCAGCACATGATTAGTGAGTTTGATATAATGAGGAGAACCTGTATCTACAATAAAATCATTATGATACTTGCGAATTGTTTTTACATCCTTCATTTTCAGTGAAACGGTTCCGTCTGAATCTATCTCTGCTTCATGAACACCATCAACCGCCAAAAAGCGATATAAATCACGACGAATATTTAAATGATGGGCAAACTTTATCATACATCGCCCGCCATTTCCACACATGCTGCCTTCCTTGCCATCAGCGTTGAAGTATTTCATTTCAAAATCAAAACCCGTTTTTTCGTTTAGCAGCATCAGTCCATCAGCTCCTATACCAAACCTTCGGTCGCACAATTGATGCACCTGTTCAATGGTGAGGTTGTTGTGGTTGCCATTCCTGTTGTCGGCAACAATAAAATCATTACCAGTTCCTTGATATTTACTAAAATGAAATAGCATTAGATTGAGTCGGCAAATATTCCGATAAATTTTTTAATCAGGGCTTCTACAGTTGCTTTTCCGTCTTTTGAAAATTCTTTTACAACACGGTTTGCTACTATGGCATTAATCGCAAGGCAATGATGACCTAGCAATCTGCCCAAACCATAGATTGCAGAAGTTTCCATTTCAAAATTGGTAATTCGGTGTTGGCCAAATCTAAAATCTGTAAGCCGATTTACAAAATCGGGATTGCGAATTCCCAGCCTTAATATTCGGCCTTGCGGACCGTAAAAGCCAGGGCATGTAACTGTAATGCCATGATGAAACCCTGAAACGAAATTTTTTATTAATGAGGCAGCTCCGCTACTTATGTATGGGTTACCTATTTGCCCATGCACCTGAGTATGTGTTACAAAATGATGGAGTAATTGTTTTTCTTCATCATTCTGTTCAAGTCTGTAAAAATTCAAAAGGTTGTCTACGCCCAATCCATGCGTAGAAGCTACAAGGCTGTCAACAGGTACATCTGCCTGTAAAGAGCCTGAAGTGCCCAGACGAATAATATTGATTGATTTTAATTCTTTCTTTATTTCTCTTGTTTTAAAATCAATATTAACCAACGCATCCAGTTCGTTTATCACAATATCAATATTATCCGGACCAATGCCTGATGATAAAACGGTGATTCGTTTTTTGCCAACATAGCCAGTATGACTTACAAACTCCCGGTGTTGCCTTTTTACTTCAATGGAATCAAAATATTTGCTGATTTCTCTTACACGGTCGGGGTCGCCTACGGTTACTACTGTTCCTGCTATTTCATCGGGCTTGAGGTCAAGATGATAAACGGCGCCTCTGTCATTAATAATCAATTCTGATTCTGCTATTCTGGACATAGTTGTTATTTTATGGTATCAAAAAAATTAGCAAAAGTCATTATATTTGCCGGACATTGAGATTTTGAAATGACTTAGGTTGGCAAATCTAAAATCTTAAAATGAGAATCGGAAATATTAGGGTCCTTTGGCCGAGTGGCTAGGCTCAGCTCTGCAAAAGCTGCTACGGCGGTTCGAATCCGCCAGGGACCTCTTAAAAGAGAGAGACATTAGGTTTCTCTCTTTTTATTTCTTTTAATTAGCAATTACAAATGCCCTCTTGCCAGCCGGTGTGTAGTTTTTCCTTAATGAATCAATGATTCTGGCAGTATCACTTGCAGCAGCAGGTATTAAGAAATAAATATTGAAGGAAATTGAATCTTTGGTTTCCAATTTCGCATTATGAACTCCTATAAACTTTAAATGGTTATATCTTGAAATCGCTCTTTCTTTATTGGCTACTTCTACAATAAATTTAAATCCATTTGAATCAGGTTTCTGAATGCTGTCAGTAATCGAAGTGGTTGAAATATTATTTACTGATTTTATTTCTGTTTTTTCTTCGTTAGCACTTGAGCTTTGATTTTTTGATGTGGTAAATTTATATACTGTATAACCACCCCAAACAGCTAAGCCAATCCCGGCAGCAATTAATATAATTAATGCAGGCTTTCGCCAACTCATTTTTTGTTTTACAGGTTTTAGTAAATTCCTGAAACCTGAATAGCCTGACGCTGTTTCATTCTTATTCGGATTGTCATTTACTGAAACATCTCTGAACATTTCATCAGGATATTCCGAGGAAAGTGAAAAAGTTCCATTTTGATTTTTCTTAAGACTCCCGATTCCTTCAAATAGAAAAGGCTTTCCAATGTTAAGAAACTGTCTGGCAAGTTCTAAATGGGAGTGTAAATCTGCTGCAGCCAATGCTTTTATCTTACCCGTTTTTGCAGCTATATAATTTACAAGTTCTGTATTTTCTTTAATGGCAGTATTGTTTTCAAAACTTAATGTGCCCGATGGTACGGATTTGGTTTTTTTGGGCTCCAAATTGGCAGTATCAACCGGGGCAAAATTAAACTTTCCCAGTCCTGGAAGTTCCAGGTGGTTGTTCTCATAGAAATATTGTGATATTAGAGTTGGGATCGTCAAAAATAATTTTTGTGTGTAAGATAATTATTTTGTTTCGGGCATGCAAGAGCATCAATTGCTATTTATCTTTGATAATTGCTTTTTTGCACTTTTTGTTTAATAATAAACTACTAATGCTCAAGCCTGAAGAACAGGAGTTTGTAAAATATTGGGAAGCCAATCGCCTCCAAAAAAAGAAAGTATTGCATTATCTGTATGCCGGATTGCCTCTGGGTGTAGCATTGGTTATTGCCACTTTTGTTAACTTTTTTTCGGGATGGTACACCCGTGCGGATATGGTTATACGTACAGAAAGTAAATCTTTTATTATTGTCTTATTGATTGCCGCACTACTTATTGTTTCTTTTATTGTCATTTTTTCTGCTAAGCATCGCTGGGATATTAACGAACAACGCTTTAGAGAACTTAAGTCTAAAACAGATAAATAAATAGTTGACATTTGCAGCATTAATAAATATTAAATTGTCTTATAAACTGAAACTTATGATTAATATGAAAAAATTTGTTTTGTTGTTCCTTTTTGCCGTTACGGCATTTAGTTTTTCATCTTGTGTAAAGGATGCTGTGTGCAAGGATAAAACAATACAAAGCGAAGAAAGCACTATTATCAACTATGCTGCCACGCATGGCATTACGGCAACTGCTCACTCAAGTGGTATTTATTACCAAATCATAAGTCCAGGCAGTGGTCCTACGCCTACTACATCATCAGCGGTTAAAGTAAAATATATCGGTAAACTGATGAATGATCAGATTTTTGATCAAACAACCACAGATCCGGCTGGTCCTTTCGGTCTTGGTGGATTAATAAAAGGTTGGCAAATCGGGCTTCCTTTGATTCAGGAAGGCGGTAAAATAAAAATAATTATTCCATCATCTTTAGGATATGGATGTCAAGGATTTGGTTCCGTACCCGGGAATTCAGTTCTCTATTTTGAGATAGAATTAGTTGATGTAATATGACACTGCTGAAACTATCTGCTATACCCCGAATTTTTGTTCGGGGTATTTTTTTCAACTATATAAGAATTTAAATGATAAACTCTCTGCAAAATTGATTAAACTCATTTTCATCTATGGCCGTTTCGTTTTCCTCTAGTAACTGTTGGATGATTTTATTATTCTTAAAGTCTAGGGATAGCAAGCCATCTTTTAATACTATATTATTTAATTCGTGCCATTTTATTTTCCTTTTTGGAAATGATGGATAAAGAATATGATCATCACCAATGCACAACAGCTTTGTCTTTACTGATAAAAGATAAAGTAAAAAAAACAGTAAGGAAAGGCCAGCTATTACATACTCAGATTGGAAAATGCTTATGGAAAAACAAATGACAAAAAACACCTCCAGCCCAAACCTGTGTACAGTCTTTCGATAATAAAAAAACAAAAACAGAAAAATAATTAATGCGAAGGGCACATAAAATACATTTAACCTGAGTTGATATTCATTAGCGGCATATCTTCTGAAGCCAATGGCTAATACCAAACCTATTAACAAGAAAAATCCAATTCGGTTATAAAGTTTACGCTTTTCGTTTTTCAGCGTCAATACATAATGATTGGATTCAACACTCATTTTTAAGCTATGGGGTTGCTGGCCACAAGCATATTACACATTTTATATAAAACTCTGGCTCCCACATTTGCATCCCAGTCAGTATCTCCACCAATGCCTACTTCATTCAAATCAAATCCAATGATTTTTCTGCCGGAGGTCAGAATTTTGCTAAACAGATAATATACCTGCTCTAGTTCAAATCCTCCTGGAACAGGAGTGCCGGTGAAGGGGCAAAACTTTCTGTCAAGCCCATCAATGTCAAAACTGATATATACTTTTTGTGGTAATTGTTCTACAATTTCTTCTGCAATTGTTTTCCATGTATCGCCTTCAAACTGGCGATTACGCAAGTCCTTGTCAAAATAAGAAACGATACGGCCATTACTGTTTTTCATTACTTCAAACTCATCACTACCATAATCACGAATGCCTGCCTGTACCAGCTTTGTTAATAAAGGAATTTCTTTTAAGGTATTATACATTATACTGGCATGTGAATAGATAAATCCTTCATAAGCTTCTCTCAAGTCAAAATGTGCATCAATCTGCAGCATTCCAAATTCTCCATGTTTTTCTCCAATAGCTTTATAAAATCCGAATGGTGTGCTATGATCGCCACCCAGAAGTGCTACTAACTTGTTTTTATCTAACAATTCTTTTGTCTGCTCGTAAACCCAGTTATTCAAAAAAACACTTCCTTCGTTCACTTCTTTCAGGGTCTTGCACATAAACTGGTTGGCGCTTACTTCTTCCCCTTTGGAAATATAATCAATAAAGAGCTCGGCTTCCTTGCGCAAGTAATCGCTCTTCATTAATATCTTCTTATCTGAATGTCGCATAAAATATCCCTGTTTCCATGTATCCGGAAATTCAGGGTCAAATAAATCAACCTGAAAACTGGCTTTGAAAATAGCTTCGGCAGCTCTGGCAGTGCCAGCACCATAGCTCACTGTTACTTCCCATGGAATGGGTAGTATTACCAGTCTGGCTGATGCTTCATCGGTAGGTAAACCGAAAATATTATTGTTGGGATTAGCAACACTATTGGGATCGTAGTTGGAAATATCTAGCATAGAACTTCAATTAAAAGCGGTGCAAGTTAAACGCCTTTATCATAGCAACAAAATGTATAAGCAAATGTAGATAAATCCTATGCAGGGTTTTTTCGGCTCAGATTTCTAAGATGTGAAATATGAGATGCAACAGCCAGCCTCATCCTTGGGTATTCAATATATTGAATGCCAAAATCCTGGCAGGCTTTTTTTACAATTTTACTTATTTCTGGGTAGTGTACATGGGAAATTCGGGGAAATAAATGGTGTTCTATTTGAAAATTCAACCCACCAACCCACCAGGATAAAAACCGGTTTCTGGTCGCAAAATTTGCAGTAGTTTTCAATTGATGTACGGCCCATTCATCTTCCATTTTATTGGTTTCGATATTAGCCACCGGAAAATCGGTGTGCTCCACTGTATGTGCCAACTGAAATACAATGCTGAGTACAAAACCTGAGAAAAGACCAAAAGGTAGAAAACCAATTAACCAGGCTTGAAAGCCCAACATCCATATTGGAAGACCAATAAATAGAAAAGCATGAAGTAATTTAAAACCCCAGAATGAAACATGATCTCCTAATGTCATTTTTTGAAGTGGGGTAGGGCCAATTCTTCTTTGAAAATATTTTTTATAATCCGTTACAAATACCCACCACAAGTAGAGTAGTGAATAGGCAGCCCAAAAATACCAGTGTTGATATTTATGAATTTTATAATGTTTTTGTTCATCGCAGAGTCGTAGAAAGGGTCTTGCTTCAATATCATCATCTACTCCATGTACATTAGTATAAGTATGGTGAATAATATTGTGCTTAGTCTTCCACATAAAATTGTTTGCTCCCAAAAAATTTAATGTAATACCTGCCAGTTTGTTTACCCATTTCTTGCTGCTGAAACTTCCATGCATGCCGTCATGCATTACGTTGAAACCGATGGCCGCAGTTAACCCGCCCAATACAACACACTCCAAAATAGCAAGCCAGGTTGTAGGGGTAAAAAAAACTACATGAATATAAATGCCAACATATGCAACAATGAGCAATAAAGCTTTTAAATACAAACCGAAATTTCCGGTCTGATTTTTTCCTTCCTGTTTAAAATATTCATTTATTCTTTTTTTCAATTCGGAATGAAAAGAAAGATTTCTGTTTGAAAACTTGGGTATAGTCATTTGCAGCGTTATTGCGGTAAAGTTAAGCGTAATTGCTATATAATTTACTGACCTTAAACGGTCAAACGGTTGTTTTAATGAACAAAAAACAAAGCTTTTGATTCATAAGCATTTAATGAGAGAATTAGTTGATTTAAGGGGCATTGGCTCAAAACCAGAGATTAAGTTTCTAATTGAATTAATGCATCCAGAGTGCTGATGCCAATTTTCTTTTCGGAATTAAATCCTTCTGCAAACTTTACTCCTATCTTTTTACCAAGCATACGGGCACGTGCTATGATGGCTTCCAAAAAATCGGGTGTGGAAATATAGGTTTGGGGACCCGTTACCTGTTTCTCGGTATGAAACTGCGTGGTATATGCCTGAATGGCTTTCATGCGTTGTTCAAATGAATCACTGATGTCGATGATTAAATCTGGTTCATGATACCAGTCCTGAATATAATGTAACACATAAGCCGGCCTCCATTTTTGCTGAATATTTCCACTCTCATCTTTTGTTTCTATTTTGGAAAGACCCGATAAGAAACAAGCTTCTGCAATTAATTTACCTGCACGTCCATGATCGGGGTGCCGGTCGTGCAGTGCATTCGCAAGTACAATTTGCGGTTGGTATTTTCTTATAGCAGCAATGAGTTTGAGTTTATTTTCTTCGTCATTCTCAAAAAAACCATCTCTCATTTTTAAATTTTCCCTTACGGCTACACCCATTATCATTGCTGCAGTTGCTGCTTCATTATAGCGGGTTTCTATGGTGCCTCTTGTGCCAAGTTCGCCTTGTGTAAGATCAACGACTCCTGCAACCTTCCCTTTCTTTATTTCATTGATAAGGGTGCCAGAGCATCCCAGTTCCACATCGTCAGGATGCACACCTATTGCCAGAATATCTAATTTCATTGAAACATGTTTGATGAAATAATCATCAAATTTACCTGATTCAATACAGAATTGTAAAGATCAGTTTTAAGGTGAATGTCTGTAAGGGTTTTGATACCAGTTGCCGTCTATTTCTTTTACAATGGATTCTATTTGCCTGTCCATGTCGTTTTCTTTAAGATTCCATTCCTGTTTTAAGTTGCCGCCTACAAACCAAAAAACTGTTTGGTAGAGCCTGGCTTTGAGCCCGCCTTTATATTCTTTAATAATTTCGTAACAGTTATTTCCGGTTTGACGATTGATCAATTTCATCAAAATTTTTCCCTGATATACAGAAAGCTCTCCCATGGGATCGGCAAATTCTTTTCGCAAATCTTTTTCTCTTGTTTTGATATAGGCTTTTCTTTCTTTTTTGTCATTTCGATTTGAAAGATTCCTGTTTATGTCATTTATAACTCCTCCAGCAGCACGGGCATATGGGTAAGTAACATAAACAGCATTGCGAAGCCGGGTCCATTCTGCTATGTATTTAGATAATTTGGAAGGTGACAGTTTGGAAACCCATACCATTTCTTCCTCCTTATAGTTTACAATCTCATTGTGATAAAATACTGCAGGTAAAATAATGCTATCATTCGGTCCCCATTTTTTTATTTGTTCTTTCATCGCCAATAAAGCGTACTGAGTTGAATCTTTAAAAGTAGAATCAGTATAAGAAACCTGAGCTGATGTTGTTAAATCAGAAAACTGCAATACAAGGAATGCAAAGCACAAGGGCCTGTATTTTACAAAAAGTTTCAAAGGATTACGATAAGCTATTATTTCAGACAGTAAAACTACAACATACGCTGTATGCTTTACGAATAGTAGAAATAGAAATAATTGCAAAAATTATGACTAAGCTGCGTCTTTACGGTTTAAAGCTATACGCCTCGCCATGCTGATGATAATACCCACAACAGTAATGATGACACCTAGCCAAAGCAGGCTGATAAATGGAAACTTGTAAGCTTTTATTGTTACATACTTCATCAAAAAGTCAGTATCTTTTATTCCTGCTTCTATTCTATTTCCTTCCGCTTTATTTATTTTTAGAACCAGATTTTCTGACAAAACTGTATCCGAATAGGATTCACTTTGTCCACCTCGGTTTAGTAGAAGAGGAGTTGATGTATATGAAGTTCCGTTTTTGGAGAATACTTTAAAGGTGCCTGCTGTTGCCAAATCGCCTGGTTTAAAGTTCGCATTAGGAACGCTGTCTTCTGTTACAAATCTTTCAAGCACCATAAAGCCGCCTGAGTAAAAAGCAGTATCGCCGGCTTTCATCCACTGGCTTCGAAAACTGGATGTATCAGGCTTTCTATCAGGATCGGGGATAGATGTTATGTAAACAAAAACATCATGATCCCAGAAATGCTTTGCATCAGGATTCGCCTGCAGGCCTTCCATCTTATAGTTTACAAATGCATTGGGCTGCAACGTAAAATTTTCTTTACCATTCTTCGCATTAAAATTCAGTTTAAAGAAGGTCTTGGGTTTTTTGGTTAAAGATGAATCTTTTTCAAAAGTGACCCAGTATTTACCCATGTCAGTACGCAGACCTTGTACAAGCGTAAGATTCTCCGCAGGATTTTCGGTATTAGCTAATGGCACCGGAATGCCATTTACATTATTGGAAAGGGTTTCTTTATTTGATGAAGAAATCAAAATACCTAGTAGCACCGTTCCAAATCCCAAATGCGCAACAGAGCCCCCAGCAAGTTTTAATTTTCCTTTTAAACCAATCCAGATATAAGATGCATTTGCAATGATGGCATAGATGCTACAGATCAATGCCAGCCAGATTGAAGCTTTAAAAACCGGCCCTTTTTTGACATAATTAATTTGACCAAAGGCAACGAAAATTGTAGCAATTACCAGAGAAATTAATGTGGGAATCAAAATCCTTTTCCAGAAAAACAGTGAATTGGTGTCCTTGTATTTTAAATATTGTGTTATAGCTGATAGAACGGCTACAATGATGGCGACAAAAATCTGAATACTGTTATAGGCAAACTCCGCATCTTCCGGTGGTGCAACGTCTTTCCCAAATACTTTATTGATAACAGGCAAAGAAGTTTGAATGATAATAATGATGGCAGATAAGAAAAACATTAATGAGCCAATAAACATCCAGAACTCACGAGAACTTGTATTTTCTTCGCTCTTGATTGAAGGCACAGCCGACGTGGCCTGATAAATAGTGTAAACAACTCCGGCAATTAAAGCAAGCATACCCAGCCATGAAAAATTTAGCAGGTATAAAATGGGTAACAATCCAATGGCAATTATTGCACCTATATTTCGCTGATTTTTATTTTTTGCTACTAATAATCCCGGAAGCCAAACCACTAAATACATAAAGAGGTAGAGCTGAAGGTTCATTCCCAAATCGGTAAATGCATGAACAGATGTATCGCCTAAAATACCGCTACGGGTAAGAAACGTAGAATAAAGAATGAGCCAGAATGCGGCAATAAAAAATGAAAGTGTTGCTTTAAGTGAATGACCTCTGTGTTTGTAAATCAGCAATGTATGTATCCCTGCTATAAGAACAAGCCATGGCACCAAAGATGCATTTTCAACGGGATCCCAAGCCCAGTAGCCACCAAAATTGAGCGATTCATAAGCCCAGGCAGCACCCATCATAATGCCTACTCCTAATGCTGCAGAAGCGAATAAAGCCCAGGGCAGTACCAATTTCATGCTTTCTGCTGTTTTCTTGAGCCAAAGCCCTGCAACAACAAATGCAAACGGAATTAAGGTAGAAGCAAATCCAAGAAACAGTACTGGGGGATGTATCACCATCCAGTAATTCTGTAATAAAATATTCAGATCGTTGCCGTCTTTCATTTGCGACAATGAAAGATAATCGGGTCTTATGGGATTTGCCAAATTGAAATCTACATGCATACCTGGTGCATTATCAAATATGCCGGATTCTCTTAGCAAGATAAATGGATTGGAACCCAGTTTCTGATTGAAGATATAAATACCAATAATCATGGTACCCAGACAAAATTGAGCGAAACTTACCACCGTCATTACCGGAGCTTCCCATTGTTTGCTGGTTTTTATTAATATTAATCCCAAAATGCAATGCCAAAAACTCCATAGCAAGAAACTTCCTTCCTGTCCTTCCCATATAGAGGCAAAAATGTATTTAAACTCCAACGTTTTGCTGCTATGTTGCCAGGCATATTTATATTCAAACAAATGCTGAGTGAGTAAGTAAATAAGCAAACCGAAGATGGCAAAAACGGAAACTGATTCAGTAATAAAAGACCAGCGGGCCAATTTTTTCCAATAAGCAGCATCCTCATGTATTTTACTGGTAGTTGCTTTGAAATAGGAGAACGTTGCTACCATTGAAGCCACTAAAGATAATACAACAAAAAAATAGCCTAGTTGTCCAGGTAAAAGATGCTCGCCGGGGTAATGCATTCCGATTTAAGATTAATTAACTATTGGGTTTTGCGGGTGTTCTGTAGCACCAGCATCTTTATACTTCGAAGGGCATTTGGTTTGAATATCATTACACTCAAACTGTCCATCTGTAAACTTTCCTTTCAGTACCAGTTTTGTGGCCAATTGCAAATCGTGACGGGCACCTTTGCGATAAACCACTTTCATTGATTGTAAAGAATCTTCAGCATCAATTGCCTGAAAACTCAAATAATTAGGATCTTTTTGAGCATCATAATCAACAGGACTTGATTTATCCAGCTTTACAGCAACATGGACAAATTTTCCCGGATTTTCCTTTGCCTGTGCCACAGTTTCATATGTAGAAGCCCCTTTTAAAAATGAAACTAAAAAAGCGATTGCTCCTGCAATGAGTACAAGCATGATGATATGAATCTTTTTCATAGTCTGTTTTTTGTATTATTCTGAAATAAAACGCTCAATGCTATTTTGACTTCAAGATTAAATAATCATGTAAAAACCGTTTGCAAAATTAAGCCAAAAATCAAGACGGATATTTCCATTTAAGGAAATGATTTTAGTGAAAATGACTCATTTCTATTACTTTATGGCTACTGATGCCATGCCCCTATCTTTGCGACAAATTTTATCTCCACATGTTATTCCAGCTTACCGAAGAACAAGAAATGATAAAGCAGGCTGCAAGAGATTTTGCAAAAAATGATTGCTTGCCCGGTGTGATTGAAAGAGACGAAAAACAACAGTTCCCAAAAGAGCAAATTTTAAAATTAGCCGAATTGGGTTTTCTGGGTATGATGGTAGATCCAAAATATGGTGGCGCAGGTATGGACACTATCAGCTATGTACTTGCAATGGAAGAAATAAGTAAAGTAGATGCAAGTGTAAGTGTGGTGATGAGTGTCAACAACAGCTTGGTTTGTTATGGATTGCAGGCTTATGGCAACGAAGAACAAAAACAAAAATACCTTACCCCACTTGCACAGGGGAAAAAAGATGGTGAACTTTATATTGGTGCTTTTATGTTGAGCGAGCCCGAGGCGGGTAGCGATGCTACTTCTCAAAGAACAACTGCAGAAGATAAAGGCGATCATTATTTACTCAATGGAACCAAAAACTGGATAACTAATGGCGGCACAGCTTCTGTTTATCTGGTAATGGCACAAACTGATACATCAAAAGGTTCAAAAGGAATTAACTGCCTTATTGTTGAAAAAAACTGGCCGGGTGTAGTGGTGGCTGCCAAAGAAAACAAATTGGGAATAAGAGGCAGCGATACACATACTGTTATGTTTAATGATGTAAAAGTGCCCAAAGAAAACAGGATTGGAGAAGATGGATTTGGATTTAAGTTTGCGATGAAAACACTTGCCGGTGGTCGTATCGGCATAGCCTCTCAGGCATTGGGAATTGCAAGTGGCGCCTATGAACTGGCAAAAGAATACGCTAAAACAAGAAAGGCTTTTGGTACAGAAATTATGAATCATCAGGCCATTGCATTTAAACTGGCTGATATGGCTACCAAAATAGAAGCAGCCCGTTTGCTTTGTCTCAAATCTGCGTGGGAGAAAGATAACAATCTTGACTATGGTTTAAGTTCATCAATGGCAAAAGTATTTTCATCAGAAACGGCCATGTGGACTGCTGTTGAAGCAGTACAGATTCATGGTGGCTACGGATTTGTAAAAGAATATCATGTAGAAAGACTGATGCGGGACGCAAAAATCACTCAGATTTACGAAGGCACTAGTGAAGTGCAACGCATTGTGATTAGTAGAAGTATTTTAAAGGGTTAATTTTTCAGTTTGCAGCTATTGTATTCATCTATGATATTTTTGATCCTTTGTATTCGCTGATCTCGGGTATTAGCTTCTGTCCAAGTTACCGCTTCATCGTTATTAATCATTTTTTCAACTAATGATTCGCATTTGCTTACCCGCATTGTTACTGCAGTAGAGTTGTTATAATATTCGAAATCAATTGACTCAAGTTTGCTTAACGCTTCATTTGGAAATTTTATACCTACACTGTTATTGACTGTGCCATCACCCGATTGGAATAAACCGCAATCAATCGTGCCATATATCAATTTTACACATACGTTTTGCATGTATTTGTCATTATAATCAATTTTAATATCCCTGAAATAATAGGTTTGTTTAGCAATAATTATAAACTTAATTAAAGCAACATTTAGTTTGGTGTTAGTTTTAAGCAATAGTTTGCCTCCTTTAACTTTTGATTTTTCATAAGTTGTAATTTCTATGAGATCTTCATTAATTCCATCTTTGTTAAATGTTATGTCGCCTTTTATTTCCTGGCCGAGTTTTGTAAAAAGAACTCCCTTGTATTTAGTTTGACCAGATACTATTGAGGAAAAAATAAATAACGAAATAGCAAAGAATACTTGTTTAAGTTTCATGGGTTAAGTTTTATTTTAGAAATTTGCCTCATGTTATTCGTCATAAAATTAAGTATGGCTATTAGTAATAAAATGCTCGTTAATTTTTATGACTCATTTCATGATTTATATTTGGTATTAAATAATTTATCGTTACAAAAAATTTACACCTGAAAAAGGGTATTTAAATATGCCTGTTGATATAAATAATTATAATGCAATATACAAGCAACTCAACGAAAGTAAAGTAACATTGGTGGCGGTTTCTAAAACGAAGCCCGTTGAAGATTTGTTAGCACTTTACCAACTGGGGCAGCGTGATTTTGGTGAAAACTATGTTCAGGAGCTGGTTCAAAAAGCTACAGTGCTTCCGGCTGACATCAAATGGCATTTTATCGGCCATCTTCAAACAAATAAAGTAAAATTAATTATCCCTTTTGTGCAACTCATTCATGGCGTTGACAGTCTGAAACTTTTGAAAGAAATTCAAAAGCAAGCCATAAAAGTTGACAGGGTGATAGACTGTCTGCTTCAGGTGTATATCGCAAAGGAAGAATCAAAGTTTGGACTAGATGCAGCTGAGGTTTTTGAGATTATTGAAGAAGCGAAATCATATGCTAATATTCGTATTTGTGGATTGATGGGAATGGCCAGTTTTACAGAAGATGCGCAAACAATCAGGCAGGAATTTCTTGAGTTAAAATTAATATTTGATGGGGTCGTAAAACAACAAAAAACAATAGCGGAGAATCAACTCCCATGTTTTAATATCTTGTCAATGGGAATGAGTGCTGATTATAAAATTGCGGTAGCAACAGGTACTACAATGGTGCGGATAGGAAGTTTGTTGTTCGGAGAAAGAAAAAAGTAAAACCCAGTTTTGCCGTTTGCCAAATATTAGTTGTAATTTTCCAGATAATACCTTTCCATGAAACAAAAACTCCTCTTTTTTTTATTGGTGCTATCAACAAGTTTGCAAGCACAAAAAACAAGCGATTCTTTATATCGCAATTGCCCGGTATCGGTCGTCGATACTTTGACTGGCAATAATTATTTCATAGAACGACAATCTGCTCAAGTTAAAGTTTATCGTATAAGTGGAGATTTACGCATTGTAGTAGAACAAAGAAATCAGTTTTTTACAATCATGTTTCACTTAAGAAAACTGAAGAATAAAGCAAAATATTCCATTTCCAGTGATGCGGCTGCAAGAGATGAAGTAACTGCAAAATACTCTTTTAAATCGGGAGATGATGTGGCATACATTGATGTAAGTAGCGGGAAAGTTGAAGCCACTTACGATAAAACCACAAAACTTTGGAGAATCAAACTATCTGGCCTTATTTCCAATCTGGGAGAATCCAGAGTCAGCTATTTTAAAGCCAAAGCTGATATAACATTCCCCTGAGAAGCTGGTTAATACTGTTCATTAACTACCGCGGCTTCCACCAGCCTTATGTGGCTTTATGGAAAAAGCAGTTGACTTTCCTTTGGAAATAAATTTTGAACCTTGAGATGCATTTGCCTGATTATTCTTGTTGCCTTTCTTTTTGTTGTTCCCTTTTTGTTGATTGAGTAACGACATATAGTTTCTAGTTTGTACAAATATAACAAACAGGGATGTTCTTTTTTAGATGGAATGATAATCTTTTGTAAAAAGGAATTTTGAAGAGTTACGTTCAGTCAAATTTTCTTGCCCTTCCATTTGCCACTGCGCATATAAAAATATGATAGGGTAAACAATCCTGACCAGTATAACCATTCGCTCATCCATCCATATTCAATCGGCAGGTTAAATACCTCCAGTACCAGATAAACAAATACACAATACAAAACAATAACTGACAGCTCAATGAGAAATGTAACACGACTGTTGCCGGTTCCCGTTATGGCATTTAGCCAAACTGTAGAAAAAGATAATAATACAATGGCAACAGTTACTACTCTCAGCACCGGAATGCCGGCATCTATAAAATCAGCGCCCTGTCCATATATTGAAAGAAAAACCTTTGGAAATAAGTTGATAAGAATTGCAATTGTAATGGCAATACTTGTGCTGATTTTTATAATTCTTTTCATCAACGGAATTACTTCATCATGCTTACCCTGACCTATCAGGTTACTCACCATAGCAGTTGTAGTAGAAGCAAAAGCCCAGGATACACAGGCAATGATACCAAAAGCGACACGCATAACTGCTGAAACAGCCAGAGCCAATTGTCCATGATGTTCAATAAGAATATAAAAAAACTCCCAACTAATAAGGCTGATGGCTAATTGAAATACTAATGGCATCGAAATTGCAGTAATTTGTTTTGCATAAATCTTATTCCATTTCAAATGGCCAAATAATTGAAATCTTTGCCCAATACCTTTTTGCTGAATGACAAGAAAAATTACAAACATCCCTGTAAACTCTGCTATAATAGAAGCAACAGCAGCACCATTAAATCCCATTTCCGGAAAACCCCAATTGCCAAATATCAACAATGCATCTAAAACAATATTCACCACTGTTTCTGCCAGTGTTCCGGCAATCAGGTATCGGCTATTATTGGTACCCACCAATAATGCATTCCGCATTTGATATATATAAAGAAAGGGGAGACCCCATATTCTTATTTTTAAAAATCCGATGGCTTCTTCTGCTCTTTGTGGATCGTGTAACGCATTACGAAGTATAAGCGGTGCTATAAACCAGGTGATGAGAATTCCTGCAGCGGCAACCATCAGTGATATAAAAACACCCTGGCCAAATATCTTTCCTATCTCATCTGGTCTGTTTTCTCCTGCCCGGCGGGCAATCAACGTTTGTAAACCATTATTAAACCCAACTCCAATCATAGCAAAGATGAGATAATAAACACCTGTAAGGCTTATTGCAGCAAGCGACTCTCTGTTATAGTTGCCCAAAAAAATATTGTTAGTAATCAGACTGATTTGTGGTACCAGTATGGCGAGGCTGATGGGCAAAGCAATCTTTAATATCTGACGATTGCCTGTCCCTACCCGTAAATCATTTTGAATAGTAGTTGCTGTCATGTAGAACCGACAAATGTAGTATGAAAAAATTACAGAAGATGAAAAGTAGGTATCTGGTGTTACAACAATTTTGTCTATTATTGCCGGAAATGCATTCGGGTGAAAGAATTATTTCGCATACAAAACAGCAGTGAGCCGGTACAACCTGTTTTACTTTTTCAGGCAAGTGAAAAACATCTGGCCTTCGCCATTACTAATAAAAACGCAACTGAACTTATTGAGCTGGCTTATTGTTCCATTGAAAACATAAATCTGGAACCTTTAAATGAATTTCTAAACCAATATCCTGTTTTAAAAAATCTTCAGTTTTACGATATACAAATTGCGTTTTCGGGTCAACATGCTGTTTTTATACCATCAGCAGAAGCTGAAATGACAGATGCGGAAGTAGTGGTCAAAACTCAGTTTGGTAACTATGATGGAGTTCGTATCGTATCAGAAAAAATTCCTGAATGGCAGCTTTACAATGCTTATGCAGTTGAGAATGTATTATGGGATTGGGTACATACTATTTTCCCGTTCTCAAAGTTCAGACATCAGTCAACTTTATCAGTAAAACAAATGCTGGCTGCAAGCGATGAAGGCTGTTTGCTAGTTGATTTTGGTACATACAGTTTTTCGGTACTTGCTGGAGCGGGTGGCAAAATTTTGTTTTCAAATCATTGTAGTTACACAACGCCTGAAGATGTTTTATTTGTTTTATTAAAAACCTGTCAGCAGTTTTCACTTTCACAACAAACAGTATCAGTTCGGCTATCAGGCTTGATTGATATGCAATCTGCCTTGTATAAAGAATTATTTCAGTATTTCCGAGAAATAACTTTCAGAGAAGCAGGATGGCATACAGGGAATACAGGGAATACAGAATATCCTGCTCACTTCTTTACGTCTTTAAATGATCTGGCAACATGCGTATCATAAGCGGAGAATATGGAGGCCGGCGTTTCAATCCGCCCAATAATATGCCTTATACCCGTCCCACAACGGATGTTGCCAAAGAAGGATTATTCAATGTTATACAGAATAACCTGGAATTTGATGAATTGAAAACACTCGATTTGTTTGGCGGTACAGGAAGCATCAGCTATGAATTGGCCTCTCGTGGCGCTAAAGAACTTACCATTGTTGAAAAGGACAATCAGCTGTATGACTTTATTAAAAAAACCGCTGCGGGATTAAAGATTGAAAATCTGAAAGCAGTGAAAATGGATGTATTTAAATTTATTCAGTTCAATACAGAAAAATTCGATTTCATTTTTGCAGGTCCGCCCTATGCGCTTAACAACATTGATGACCTGCCACTCCTGATTTTTGAAAAACAATTATTAAATCCAAAAGGGTGGTTTGTACTGGAACATACACCCAGAAACGATTACAAAAAATTTCCAAACTACAAAACGGAACGCCATTATGGCACTACTATTTTTTCCATTTTCGTAGCGCCGCAGTCTTAATCCATTTTTTGACCTACCTTTAAGTTTTCTAACACCTCGCTAAGCCAATTATGCTCTCTGGTTTTTTTCTGAAATCTTTCCGTATTTTATTATTGCCATTTACTTTGCTATACTGGCTGGGTATTACTATAAGAAACTGGATGTACAATAAACAAATTTTAAAATCATCCGCTTTCGGCCTTCCTTTAATTGGTGTGGGCAATCTTTCTGCTGGTGGCACTGGTAAATCACCTATGGTAGAGTATCTTGTACGTTTGTTGAAAGATGAATTTCAAATAGCAACATTGAGCCGTGGCTATATGAGAAAAACAAAAGGATATGCATTGGCAAATGAAAACACTTCAGCACTGGAGATTGGCGACGAGCCTATGCAGTTCCATTTAAAATTTCCCGACATATCAGTTGCAGTAGGCGAGCAGCGTATTGAAGCCATTCCGCAATTATTGCACGACAAACCCGGTACGCAATGTATTATTTTAGATGATGTGCTTCAACACCGTGCTATAAAAGCAGGATTGAATATTCTGTTGACAGATTATAACAATCTTTTTACAAGAGATTTTTATTTGCCAACCGGCGATTTAAGAGATTTGAAAAGCAATTACAAACTTGCTGAAATCATTATTGTAACAAAATGCAAACCCGATCTGGCAGTTGATGAAAAACAAAAAATAATTAACGAAATAAAACCATTACAAACACAAAAAATATTTTTTACAACAATAGAATATGGGCAACCCTACCATTTGCTTACTAAAGAATTAAAAGCAATCAGCAGTGAAACTGAAGTATTGCTGGTGACGGGCATTGCCAACCCACGACCGCTAAAGAAAAAAATTGAAACAATAAGTAAAGAATACCAACTTTTGCAATATAGCGATCATCACATTTTTTCTGTTGATGATTTGAATGAAATGAAAGAAAAACTGGCAGCCCTTACAGCTGACGATAAAATATTGCTTACAACGGAGAAAGATGGTGTGCGGCTGTTTAAATTTGGTGATGAATTAAATAATTTACCCATTTACGTTATACCCATTGTGCATAGATTTTTGTTTGATGACGGAAGCGTTTTTGATAATGTGATACTACAATTTGTAAAAAATTTTAATAAAATTTCTGATAAATAATTTATGGGAAGAAAGAATTCGAAAAAGAAAAAGACCAGAAATAGGGAGTCCGCAGGGCATACATTAAAAGGTGTTCTGGATATTACCCGTTCGGGAATGGGATTTGTAATAATTCCTGAAAGTGAAACTGATATTCTGATCCGTCCTTCAGATTTTAATACTGCATTGCATGGAGATACAGTTCGTATCAGAATAAAACCAGGTGGGGGTCGCCGGTTGCAGGGCGAAGTAATTGAAGTGATACATCGCAAAAGAACAGAATTTATCGGCCGACTGGAAATGAACAAAGCCGGAAAAGATGGAAAAGCATTTGCATTTTTTATTGCAGATATGGACAAGCCGATGCCCGATATCTTTATTCCATTTGATAAATTAAACGGCGCTGTCGATAAGGACAGCGTTGTCGTTCGATTACTGAATTGGGAAAATGGTGATAAAAGACCTATGGGAGAAGTGGTTAGTTTAATGGATGCAGAAAACAGTAATGATGCGGCAATGAAAGAGATTATTCTGGGTGCCGGATTTGCGCTCAATTTTTCAGAAGAAGCAATGGAAGTAGCTGCCCGTATTCCTGATACCATTTCTGAAAATGAAATAAAGAAGAGGAAAGATATCAGACCCATACTCACTTTTACCATTGACCCTGTGGATGCAAAAGATTTTGACGATGCTCTTTCTATAAGAAAAATTGAAAGCGGATTTTATGAAATTGGCGTTCATATTGCCGATGTAAGCCATTACTTAGAGCATGATTCTGTATTGGATAAGGAAGCCTACGAAAGAGCCACTTCGGTTTATCTGCCCGACAGGGTGAATCCAATGTTGCCGGAGCATATTTCAAATTTTTTATGTTCGCTAAGACCAAAAGAAGATAAACTTACTTTCTCTGCCATTTTTCAAATGAATGAAAAAGGCGATGTAAAGCAATATTGGTTAGGCAAAACCATCATTCACTCTGATCGGAGGTTTACCTACGAAGAAGTGCAACAAATTATTGAAGACAAGACCGGTGATAATTCTTCAGAAATTCTTTTATTGAATGACATCGCACAACGTTTGCGCAAGAAACGCTTCAGCAAAGGGGCGATTAATTTTTCTTCTCAGGAAGTAAGATTTCAGTTAAATGAAAAAGGGGATCCCATTGGAATTGTAATAAAGGAAAGTAAGGAATCACATCAGTTGGTTGAAGAGTTTATGCTTTTGGCCAACAGAACGGTTGCTGAAAATATTTCAAAATTAAAATTTAACAATAAGCCTATACCTTTTCCATACAGGATACATGATAATCCTGATGAAGAAAAACTTTTGCCTTTTGCTTCCTTTGCAAAAAAATTTGGTTATAAATTTGATGTTTCTTCGCCTGAAAATATTGCTGCTTCCTTTAATCTGTTGTTGAAAAATGTGCAAGGTCGTCCTGAGCAGCATGTGCTCGAGCAGCTGGGAATACGAACCATGGCCAAAGCAAAATATACAACAGAGAATGTAGGTCACTATGGATTGGGCTTTGAAAATTATTGTCATTTTACTTCTCCTATAAGAAGATACCCCGATATTCAGGTACACCGTATCTTATTAAGTGTTTTGAATAACGCCATATTGATCGATAAAAAATTAGAAGAGAAATGCAAGCATACAAGCGAAAGAGAAAGGGCTGCCATGGAAGCCGAACGGGCTGCTAATAAATACAAGCAAGTACAGTATATGAAACAATTTCTTGGAGAAGATTTTGAAGGTGTCATCTGCGGTGTAGCTTCATTTGGGTTTTGGGTAGAAACTGTGGCTCATAAATGTGAAGGATTAGTTTCAGTTAACAGTTTATTGGAGTATGATGAATTCCGTCATGTAGAATCTGATTATGCTTTAATAGGCAGGCGTAGTGGTAAACAATTCAGAATGGGAGATAAAGTGATGATAAAAGTTGTAGCAGCAAATCTTATTAGAAGGCAGTTGGATTATGAATGGGTAGTAGATGATGAAGTGCCTTTGATGAAAGAAAGTAGAAAAAAAAGAAAAGGATAATTTAAATTGTGCCATGCAATCATTTGAAACCTTAGCAGTACAGTTCAACAATTTTTTTTCCAGACGTCATTTCCCGTTGGAACCTGCTACTTTATATGAACCTAATGAATATTTTTTGCATCAGGGCGGCAAGCGCATTCGTCCGGTGCTTTGCCTTATGGGTAACGAAATGTTTGACGATATCAAAAAGGATGCATGGCATGTAGGAACATCTATTGAATTGTTTCACAACTTTACATTGATACATGATGACATCATGGACAAGGCCCCAGTTAGAAGAGGCAAAGAAACTATTCATGAAAAATTTGGAACGAACACAGCCATTCTTGCCGGCGATGTTATGCTGGTTTCGGCTTATGAAGAATTAAATAAAATTGAGCTGACGTATCTGCGTCCAATCCTTACGCTCTTTAACAAAACGGCAAAAGAAGTTTGCGAGGGACAACAATTGGATATGGATTTTGAAAAAATGGAATCAGTAAGTTTTGATGCCTATATTAAAATGATTGCATTAAAAACCTCTGTAGCGCTGGCGGCAAGTTTACAAACCGGAGCTATTCTGGGTGGTGCAGGTAAAAGAAATCAACATCTTTTATTCGAATTTGGAAGAAAACTTGGAATTGCTTTTCAGATACAGGATGATTATCTGGATGCTTTTGGCGATCCTGTTAAGTTTGGAAAGCAAGTAGGTGGTGATATCCTTGCCAATAAAAAAACATTTCTTCTGATTCATACATTAGAAAGTGCAACAGCTTCACAAAAAAATGAACTAAAGAAATTGCTGCTTAGCAATTCAGATGATAAGATAGCAAGGGTACAGCAATTGTATAAAGATTGCAATGCAGATAGCTGGGCTTTGCAACTCAAGCAACAATATCTAGAAGAAGCTTTATCGCATCTGGAAGATATTGCAGTATTGTCAATAAGAAAAGAACCTCTTAGAGAATTAGCCCATTACCTCATAAGGAGAGAGTATTAAGAAGTTCAACTTATTACCACGCCAATAATGCAAATAGCAATAATTGCAAGATCAATTAAAAGGCTGACTGCAAAAACAGGTATGGTTACTTTAGTAGGCATAGCAGCCAGGTTTGTAATAACACAGGCACCCATTGCTGCAATTGCAAAAGGCCAGAATATAAAATGATTCCCATTCATCTGAATAGCCAGCATAGTAAGAATAGTGGCAACACAGCCATGGCCCACTAAAATTCCTGCGATCCATCCAAAGCGATTTTGCTCTTGTGATTCACACCATTTAATAAAGCGACTCCATAAACCGATGTGTTGTACGTTAGTTGAAATTTCTTGATGATGATATGTTATATGCATAAAAACAATTTTTACAAATTTTTAAAATAGTAGTTCTCGGTTCAATGATTTGAGTACAAATGCAGTATGACTTTCATCAGAAACCCTTTTTTTAGACCATTTATCGTATCGAATTGCGGAATAATTATTTTTTTCCCTATTTTGAACCTTCAAAACCAAAACAGTATGTCTAATCAATTGTTTCGCAAGAAATCAATAACCAAAATTTTAAAAGAAGCTGAAAGCGGTTATGGCGATGGACATGGCAGCGGGCTAAAAAAAGTTTTGGGAGTAAGAGACCTCACTTTTTTTGGAGTAGCTGCAGTTATAGGAGCAGGTATATTTAGCGGCATAGGCAATGCTGCTGCGAACGGCGGGCCCGGAATCGTTTTTCTTTATATTTTTACTTCTATTGCCTGTGGATTTGCTGCACTATGTTATGCTGAGTTTGCATCTACAGTCCCTGTATCGGGGAGTGCTTATACTTATTCATATGTTGCCTTCGGCGAAATTTTTGCCTGGATCATTGGTTGGGATTTATTGATGGAATATGCAATTGGAAATATTGCTGTAGCCATTTCATGGAGCGATTATTTTACCCGTTTAATGACTTCTGCAGGATTGCACATCCCCGACTGGATGACGATGGACTATATAAGTGCTAAAGCAGGAGCCACGGCTGAAGCTGTATCGGCCTGGACGAATGCACCACAAATTTTTGGCTTCAGGATTATTCTTGATATTCCCGCATTATTAATAGTAGCCTTGATTACATATATTGTTTTTGTAGGTATTAAAGAATCAAGAAATGCAAGCAACATTATGGTGATTTTAAAGCTGGCAGTTATTTTCTTGGTTATAGTTTTAGGTGCCTTCTATATCAACCCGGATAACTGGTCGCCATTTACCCCAAATGGATTCGGTGGAATTATGAAAGGAGTTTCAGCTGTATTCTTTGCTTATATTGGTTTTGATGCAATATCGACAACGGCAGAAGAGTGCAAGGACCCGCAACGAGATTTGCCTCGGGGTATGATTTACTCTCTTATCATTTGCACTATTGTATATGTGTTACTCGCTTTAATACTTACTGGAATGGTTAAATATTCCAGCCTGGCTGTTGGCGATCCGCTTGCAATGGTATTTGATGCAAATGGATTAAAAATTATTTCTGGTGTGATAGCAGTAAGTGCTATCGTTGCTACAGCAAGTGTATTATTGGTATTTCAAATGGGGCAACCACGTATATGGATGAGCATGAGCCGCGATGGGCTTTTGCCAAAAATATTTTCAAAAATTCATCCTCGTTATGGTACGCCATCATTCTCAACCATCCTTACGGGATTTGTGGTTGCCATTCCGGCACTATTCTTAAACCTGAATGAAGTCTTTTCATTGACCAGCATCGGTACTTTATTTGCCTTTGTATTAGTATGTGGTGGTGTATTGGTATTGCAACAACAAAAAGACAGGCCAAAAAGTAAGTTTAAAGTACCTTATATAAACGCACAATTTATTTATCCTGCAATGCTGATAGCAGGTATTATTCTCATTGCAAAAGATTATCCTGAGCATTTCTCCAATGATATTTGGACAAAAGAAGCTTGGCCAATGGCAATATTTTGGTTGATTGCAATCGTAATGTCCGTACTGTCATTTATGAAGAAATTGTCATTGATTCCTGTTCTGGGAATGATCAGTTGTCTTTATTTAATGTCACAAGAAACGCATACCGTGTGGATGCGGTTTTTAATCTGGCTGGGCATTGGTTTAGTTATTTACTTCCTTTATAGTTTTAAAAACAGTAAGCTGGCTAAGCAAACAAATTAATCTTATATTAATAATGGTAATGCCGTCACCAAAAGCGTGGCGGCATTCTTATTTTTGTAAGGTGAAATACCAGATTGGCGATAAGGTCTTGATTTTACATTCAGGCGAAGAAGCTGAAGTAGTGGATGTTATTAACGACCAGATGCTGTTGGTTGATGTAAAAGGTGTATCATTTCCTGTTTATATGGATCAGGTGGATTTTCCATATTTCAAAATGTTTACCGAACAAAGAAAACAACCTGCTCTAAAAGAAAAGCAATTTATTGATAATATAAAAAAAGAGAAACAGGGGAGTCATGCTAAAATTGAAGATGGCGTGCGGCTCACTTTTTTACCTGTATTGGAAGCGGGTGCAATGAATGAGGAAGAACTCAATATCAAAGAATTTAAACTTCATGTGGTAAATAATACAAGCACTCCTTATCATTTCATTTATGCACTTCATTTTTTTGGTAAGCCTGATTTTGAATTAAAAAATACTTTACATCCATTTGAAGATTTTTATCTACATGATATTGCTTTTGAAGATTTAAATGATAATCCTTCGTTTGAATTTGAATTTCAACTTGTCAATCCAGATAAAGCAAAAGAAGATTATATTGACAGGGTTGTACGGTTGAAGCCAAAACAGATCTTTGCAAGTCTGCAGAAGCTAAAGGAGAATAATAATGCCACATTCTCTCACTTACTATTTGAGAAGTATCCAGAAAGAAAATTTGAAGAAAGTGTAGAATTGAGCGACAGACTGAAAAGCGGAGCAAAAATATACAATGCCGGTGATAGCCGGCAGCATTTGGAACAGGCTCGCAGTGTTATAGATTTGCATATAGAAAAATTAACAGCTGCATTTAGAGGTATGAGTAATTTTGAAATGCTAAACCTGCAACTCAAAACATTTGATAAATATTATCATTTGTCCGTACTTCACAGGCAGCCTTCACTTATAGTTATTCATGGTATAGGAGAAGGAAAACTTAAAGAAGAAATTCATAATCTACTACGTCAGAAATCTGAAAATATCCGTTTTTCAAACGAATTTCATCCAAGATATGGATTTGGGGCAACTGAGATTAACTTTCAATACTGAATTTAAGGGTTTATTTTTGTGCAGCTACAAGCCAGGCTATCGCTTCTTTATTTTTAGCGCTTCCAGTTGAAAATGAAGGGGAGGAAAGTCCGGACAGCACAGAGCAATGCACCACGCTATAAGCGAGGCTGTTTCGCAAAAACGAAGCAAGAGAAAGTGCCACAGAAAATAACTACCTCGTGAAAACGGGGAAAAGGTGAAAAAGTGAGGTAAAGGCTCACGGTTAGTGTTAGCAATAACACTTACGGGTAAACCTTGCATGCTGAAATGCCACGTATAGTACCGTCAGAGGGCTGCTCGCCCAATCTCAGTGAAAACGGGACAAGGGTACAGGGTAGGCAGATTGATTTCGGTGGGTAACTGCCGAAACAGATAAATGATAGCGCTGATTTATCAGTAACAGAATCCGGCTTATCGGCTTGTAGCTTTTTATTTTAAAAAAAACGATGATGAAATATAGATTTATTTTTTTAACTACGGTTGTTGTATTTACAGTAGTGGCCTGCAATAATTCAGGCAAGAGCAAAAAAACCGAAATTGACTCAACATTAATCAAAGATTCTTTGAATAACGCCGCTAACGAGCGGGATAAAATTGATCCGGTAAGAGATTCTATTCTTTTATCTCTTACTCAAAAAGCTATGCAGCAATTAAAGAGCAATAACTTTGATTCATTGGCATCCTTAGTGGATCCGAAAATGGGTTTAAGGTTTAGCCCTCATGCATTTGTTGATACTGCAAAAGACCAAGTAATATTACCGGCTACACTGGTTAACTGGAAGGATAAGAAAAAGCAACCAGTTATTCACTGGGGTGATAATGATGCAACAGGAGATCCCATTAAACTGACTATTGAGGGGTTTGTAAAGAAGTATATATACGATGCAAATTTTATTAAAGCTGACTCTATAAAAGTCAATCGCTTTATCGGCAGTGGCAATACATTGAATAACCTATTGAATGTTTATAGCGATTGTCACTTCACTGAAAGTTATTTTAAAGGATTTGATAAAAAGTATGAAGGAATGGACTGGCTCAGTCTTCGTCTGGTATTTATGAAATCTGGCGACAAATATTTTCTAGTGGGCATTGTTCATGATGCATGGTCTATTTAATAAATGTATTGCCAATAAAACCACCAAGTTCCATCAGCCAGGCAATGCCTAAATGAACCATTAATCCACCATAAATGGACCGGGTATGATATACGATGACACCCAGAATAATACCCCCAAAATAGGAGCTGATACACTCACCCAATGGTTTTCCAAAATGTATAGCACAATAAAAACAAGCCATTGGTAAAATGCAATCTTTACCTGCCCATTTTAAAAAGGCGAGTACTAAAAACCCACGAAAGAAAAATTCAATATTGATGAAATCAATTCCATAGGAAATTTCGAACAAAATTTTTTGCCACCAGCTGAATCCGATTTCATATTGAGCTCCGGTAACTGCCTGCATTTTTGGATATACAGCCAGAAAATCTGCCTGGGTAGATGCCAATGCTATAAGAGGAATCATCAACAACAGCAAAAGCCAATAGGGTTTCCAATTGATACCCTTTGAACTAAATCCATAAAAAGGCTGCCTGCCTTTATCCAACCGCAGCCATATTAAATAGACAATGAAAAGGGTAATCAACAATAGTCCGGGCCAGTAAATAACGTGTTGCCAGTAGTTATTTAAATTATAGTCAGATGAAAATCGAATATTAAAATCCAGTGTAAGCTTCAGCGCAAAAATGAGTGGGGCAATAAATAAAAGGAAGATAAATACAGTGTGCCTTAGTAAGTTACTGGGTTTAAAATAGCTAATGATAAGGTAAGGGATAACAAAAGCAACTGCAAAGACTACCAACCACAAGCAAAGTTTAATGAGCAGATTATTTTTTCTGATGCCATCATCCAAATGAAAATAATAATTGAAAAAGATACAGATGGAAATAAAGAATGAAATCGCTGCAAATATTCTTGCATCTTGTTCTTTTACAAATTGTTTGATATAAATTATAATTGTATTCAATCCCCGAAAAATAAAATAAATTATTGGTCTTTAAACTTTCTCACTCCTCCTGCTTCAAAAGTTGTGTTAATAATTTTGAAACCAAAAAAAGTATAGCCATGAAAACAATCTCACTAAACCGGATAACCATTGCCTTATCGGCGATCTTTTTATCCACGTTAATTTTTATTTCTTGTCAAAAAGAAAACAGTACACCACCAGCTCCTTCCGATGGTTTGACAGATGAACAAGCCGCCACTTACTCTGATGAAAGTGCACAGGCCGAAGCTAGTTTTGATGATGCAGACAATGTAGCCTTTATTGCTGCAGATGAAGAAGGAAATGCAGGAGGTTTTGGGTTTGAGGGTCGTAGCGCTTCAGGCGTAGCCGGTCGCCCATATCTTCCCCGTTTTTTTGAATTGCGTCAGCGTATTGGCGATTGTGCCACCATTACTGTTACACCCAACGACAGTACTTATCCTAAAACAGTTACCATTGATTTTGGTGACAGCTGTGTAGGTAACGATGGAAAAGTAAGAAAAGGAAAACTGGTATTGCATTTTACAGCACCAGTGCGTCATCCGGGTTCAGTAGTTACACTTACGTTTGTAAACTACTATGTTAACAACATTCACATTGAAGGAACAAAAATTTTCCGCAATCTTTCTGAACCTCCTGCGCTTATTAAATGGAGCATTGAAACACTGAACGGTAAAGTAACTTTCCCCAATGGAAGAGGTTATATGTACGATGGTATTAAAACGGTAAAACAAATTGCAGGAATGAACACAAATACTGTATTGGACGATGTTTACCAGATAACCGGAAACTCAAAAACAGTATTCAACAATGGATTGACCATTAAGTTGAGAGTACTTGATCCAATAATCAAAAAAGTGGTTTGCCCTTGGAGAAGTGAAGGAACACTTGGAATACAAATCAATAACAGAGAATTGAAGTTGGATTATGGTTTTCCTAACAATGGTAACTGCGATAACAAAGCATTGCTTACCTGGAACAATGGTAATAATCAAAGAGTAATCATTCTGCCCTAAGCATTGATTATATATTAAGCACAAAACCCTTTCGGATTTCCGAAAGGGTTTTTTCTTTAAAAGCACATGATGTGATAGCTGATGTTTTTTCAAAAATATTATACTTCATGTTGAAATCAAACCCTCATCGGGGCGACATGTTGGATGACATTAATCTTTAGTCCATCATTTTTTTTTCAAAATGAATTATCCTGTTAAGATGTTTTTTTTGTTTGTGAAGTAATGTGTTATCCGATAAAAGTAATTTATTACATTATCCAAACCCTCATCGGGTTGACATGTTGGATGACATTAATCTTTAGTCCATCCTTTTTTTTCAAAATGAATTATCCTGTTAAAATGTTTTTTTTGTTTGTGAAGTGATGTGTTATCCGATAAAAGTAATTTATTACATTATCCAAAGCCCCATCGGGGCGACATGTTGGTAGCAAAAGTTTGTATGTGAACGCAAGTCCCGTAGGGACTACATATATTTTCCATTGTTATAATTGACAAGGTATAATAGTAAGATTTCGAAACCTGATATAATTTTGATTGCCAAAAATTAATTAATGAAACATTTCCATTGCATTAGTGCCAAAATGATGTTATCACAATCTTCCATTTTTTTTGAAAGACGCTCTTAATAATTCCAAAAAAACAAAAAAGCCATATCTGAAACATGTCTGATATGGCCTTCTCTTTACAGTTAGTCTTTATCCTTTATTCGAAATGGTAAGAAACCAAAGTAGAAATTTTTTGTAATGCAAGATAACGTGAACCTGGAGGCACCATTTCTTGTACGTATCTGATAACGCCGATGCCTGGTTTCATAAAAATCTGATCTTTACGATAATTGCGTGCATTCTTTTCAAAATATAAACAATCGTTGAAAGTGCCTGCCGAAGTAGTAACTGGCGATTTAAGCTTTAATGATTTGCCAATGGCCGCCGCATCTTCAAAACTAGTTTGATAACGAATGGAGTCTCCTTCAAACATTCCATATTCTTTGCGCACATCTTTAACTCCGGTTGTAAACATTCTGTCTGTCATACCAAAAAAACTGGAATCGTTGACATAAAGCCACTGAGGAAGACCCACTTCAATATTGGACTGCCACCAAACTAACCCATCACTCAAAGATTTCTTTTGGATTGAAAAATGTAAGGTGTCCATTTGTGTTTTCAGGAAAACCCCATCAATAAATATAGAATCCTGATAAATCCAATAATTTTTTGGAGCCAAAGGCATTAAACCACAATGTTTGGTAGTGCAATTGTAGGTAACCACAGAATCTGAATCATAAGATTTCCCCGAAGGGTTTGCCGTTTGTAATTCGCATTCCTGTTTGGCAACAAGAGTATCCAGAATATAGTCCGTTTTTTTGCAGGCTGCAAATAAAACGCTTCCGGTAAATAAAGAAAGTAATGTTTTTTTCAAAGGTGTCCGATTTATCCGTTAGGGGACACAAAATAGAAAGCAGTTTTTAAATCTCATAGCTTTTACTAAGAAATTTTACGATTTTGATGTATCGTAATTTCTGCAATTCTTCTATTTTTAATCAAAAACACCGCTTTTTTTGAATAATAATGTTGATAACTGTAATAAGTGAGCATTTTTTATCCCGATCAATTAAAAATATTTTTGAAAAACTGCTTCATATCGTTCCATGAGGCACTGTCTGCAGCCGGGTTATATTCAATAGACATATTATATTTCTTGCCAATTTCAGTAGAATTTGGGTTGGTGAAAGAGTGTGTAGCACCTTCATAAACTTTTAATTCATACTTAGCGCCAATTGAATCCATTTGTTTTTTGAAAACGGCGACCTCTTCTATAGGAACATAGGGATCGGCACCACCTTGGCAAACTAATACAGATGCTTTTAGCAAAGATTTATCAGGTGTTACACCAACTACATTTCCATGAAAACTCACCACGCCTTTTAAATTTTCACCAAGGCGGGCAAGGTTCAAAACCTGAGCGCCGCCAAAACAATAGCCAATGGCTGCAATGTTATTTGTATCAGTTTGGGTAAATCCTTTTATTTTTTCTAAAGCTGCATTAAATATGGGAAGAGCAATTTCAGGATTGGCATAAAATGGACTGGCCAGCGCTTCGGCTGCTGTGGGGTCGTTGCCCATTTTATTATCGCCATACATATCCACTGCCATAGCCATGTATCCTAGCTTAGCCAGTTCTCTGGCCCTCATTTTGGCATAGTCATTCAATCCCCACCATTCGTGTATGACCATTACAACAGGCCGTGGTCCTTTTATATTATCATCGTACACCACAAAATTATTTCGGGTAGTGCTGTCAAATGTATAGCTTACCATTTCTTCTTTTAGATTATATGCTTGCATTTTTTTCTCGTTTTGATTGTTTTGATTGCACGATGCAAATAGTATAATTATTAAGCTTATTAAATATTGTATTTTCATCTCGAAAGAATTTTTTCAAATCAAAGTTGAGAAAAAAAGGGGAAACGGCATTTTATACATTTGCTGCTTGTAAAATCAATACATACGATTTAATAAATTTTGCATGAGGCTATTTCATTAACTTTGCGCCACTATGACAATAGAAAAATTACAGGATATGCGGTCCCGCATTGTCGGGATAAGGAGGTTTCTTTGACGTCGATAACCGCAATGCTAAAATCGAAAATGATAAACAACTTTCATTAAGCCCTGGTTTTTGGGATGATAATGCAAGGGCAACTTCTATACTGAAAGAAATAAAGCTAAATGAGTATTGGGTAAATCTATATGATGATACCAATAATGCAGTTGAAGATTTTGCCGTACTTTTTGAATTCTGGAAATCGGGTGATGCTACTGAAGATGAAACTCAGGAAGCTTATGATAAAGCCTTAGCCGTTTTGGATGACACCGAATTTAAAGCCACACTCAACGAACCGGAAGATGAATTGCCCGGTGTATTACAAATTAATGCAGGAGCCGGTGGTACCGAAAGTCAGGACTGGGCCGAAATGCTTGCCCGTATGTACAGAATGTATGGTGAAAAGCAGGGATGGAAAGTAACCGAGCTGGATTGGCAATGGGGTGATGGTGCCGGAATAAAAACCTGTACACTTCAGTTTGACGGACCCTTCGCTTATGGATTTTTAAAAGCAGAAAATGGTGTTCATAGATTGGTTCGTATTTCACCATTTGACAGTAATGCAAGAAGGCATACATCATTTGTAAGTGTATATGTTTATCCGTTGGTTGATGATTCTATAGAAATTGAAATCAAGCCGGCCGATGTAAAAATGGAAACATCGCGAAGCGGAGGAGCAGGTGGACAAAATGTAAATAAAGTTGAAACCAAAGTACAGCTCACACATATTCCCACAGGTATCGTGGTAGTTTGTCAGCAAGACCGTACACAGTTGGGCAACCGAGAGCTGGCCATGCAAATGCTGAGAAGCCGTTTATTTGAACTGGAATTGCAAAAAAGAAATGCAATAAAAGATGCCAATAATGCTAAAAAGAAAAAAATAGAGTGGGGCAGTCAGATACGCAGCTATGTATTTCATCCATATAAAATGATTAAAGATCATCGTACCGATTACGAAACAGGAAATATACAACCTGTAATGGATGGGGAACTGGATGGTTTTATTAAAGCGTATTTGATGAGTGAGAAGGAGACAGAGAGTTAAATAACGGCACACCTATCCATAAATCAACCAAAAGGAGTATTTTAGAAGCAGGCCACCAACATAATTTTAACCATTAAATTGGCTGCATCTGAAAAAATATCTTTCCATAATTTTATTACTACACTGTTTTCAAACCTTCTCGCAGTTTGCTGAAAAAGATTCGCTGGTACAGGTGATTAACTCTGCTGCGCATGATTCAATTAAGAGTGATGCGCTGAATGAGTTTGCCTTTTATATGTTTGATTACAATGTAGATTCATCAATCATTTTGGCAAAACAAGCAGAGGAAATTGCTCTAAGTATTGGGAATCATCAACAATTGTCCAGAGCCTTTAAAAATATTGGTATTAGCTATGATATCAAAGGCAAAACAGACTCAGCTCTACTGTACTTGGATAAGGCTTTGAAAATTGCAACTGAATTTCAGATACATCCAACATTGGCTAATATCATTACGGACATTGCAAATGCTTATTATGCTTCCGGTAACTATGAACTGGCGCTTCGTCATCATTTTGAAGCCCTTCACCTTCGAGAAGGCTATAAAACCAAAAAAGAAATAGCCCAAACATATAACAATCTGGCCCTGGTTTATCGCTCCCGAAAAGATTACTCCAATGCCGTTAAGTATAACCAGCTTTCGTTGGGTATAAAAATGCAGCTGGGTAATAAACAAGGTATTGTAAACTCATCTATCAATTTGGGTTCATGCTATCAATACATGTATAAGTATGACAGTGCCTTGTACTACGCTAAGCAAGTAATGGAACTGGCCTTTGTGCCGCAGGATGTGCATGAGGGGAAGGCAAACTACGCCTCAGCACTAATCGGGTTAAAAAGATATGCAGAAGCAGAAAAGATATTTACAGCACTTTTTCCAGTGTTAGATAAAGACGAAGAGCAAGCCGCATACATTAGTTGCCAGCAAGGCTTAGGCACTATTGCATTAGCACAAGGGAAAACAGAAGCGGCTATAAATTTTTTTAATGAAGGCGTTTTTTATGCCCGGCAGTATAACGACCGGGAGTTTGTAGCAGCTTTTTATAGCCAGTTGGCCAAGGCGTACAGCAGTAATAACGATTACGGTAATGCCTACCGCTATAACTTGATGGAACAATCGCTGCGTGATAGTTTATTGAATGATGAAAATATCAGGCAAATAAATGAAATGAATGCAGTGTATGAAAAGGATAAGCAGCAGCAGCAGATAGGTGTACTAACCGACCAGGTATCTGTAAGCGAACAGAAAGCTGAACGAAGCAAACAGCAACGGAACCTTTTTTTACTGGCCTCTGTTTTCTCAATGGCTCTTGCTGCAGTAGTATTATATGCTTACAGCAATAACCGGAAAAAGAATAAACTGTTATTGGTTCAAAAGCAACAAATAGAACAATCGTTAAAAGAAAAGGAAGTGCTGATGCGGGAAATACACCACAGGGTAAAAAATAACTTACAGGTAGTTACCAGTTTGCTCAACCTGCAATCGCATTACATAGAGGATGAGAAAGCCTATTCGGCGGTGCAAGCCGGCAGAAACCGGGTGCAGTCTATGGCGCTGATTCACCAGTTTTTGTACAGAGATGTAGGGAACCTTACATCGCTGCATATAAAAGATTATATACAAGAGTTATTGGCACATATAGAAGATACGAACCTGAAAGCAGGAACTATGGTAACGCTGGAGCAACATGCAGATGATGTGAAACTAGACATAGATACCGTGGTGCCGCTGGGATTAATTATAAACGAACTGGTAACCAATGCTTACAAGTATGCTTTTGAAGGAAGAGCTGAAGGACATATAAGGGTAAGCTTTACCCGGCAGCCGGATACCAATGGCTATTTACTGCGGGTAGCCGATGATGGGAAGGGGATGATAGAAAACCCGCTGCTTAGAAAAACATATTCCTTCGGTTACAGAATGATAAAAGCATTCAGTGAAAAGTTGGAGGCAAAACTTTCGATAGACACACAACAGGGAACGATAGTCTCGTTATTTATTCCTTTTGTAAAAAATAAAGGGCATGAGTGAAGTAAACGTATTAATAGTGGAAGATGAGCCCATGGTGGCAGAAGATATTGCAGAAGCGCTCAATAATATTGACTTCAAAGTGTCGGCAGTGGTGTATTCTGAAAAAGCAGCTATGGAAGAACTTTTACAAAACACTCCCGATATTGTCATACTGGATATAAACCTAAAGAACGGAAAAGAAGGCATACAGATTGCAGAAGAAATAAACCGCCGCTACCATATTCCTTTTGTTTATTTGACAGCCTATTCTGATAAGCTAACATTGGAGATGGCGCAGCATACACAGCCTGCCGGTTATTTAGTAAAACCATTTACAGAAAAAAATCTTTTTGCTACGTTGCAATTGGCCCTGCTGAATCATGGAAAAAGATTGAAGGATAATTTTTCTTTGCCGCCGTTGGAGAAGATAAATTGTAAATTAACTGCACCACTTAGCGACAGGGAGTATGATCTGCTATGTAAAATCTTTGAAGGCCTTACCACCAAGCAAATGGCGGAGAAATTGTTTATTGCAGTAAGTACCGTTAAAACGCATATCCGCAATATTTATCTCAAACTTGATGTTATTAACCGCAGCGGTGCTATAGCCCGCATCCGGGAATTAGTGCTGCGATAGTCCTAAAATCATCCTTTTGGTGGATACGCCGCCACAGTTTATATTAGATTTTTATTGCCATAAAAACACTACTATGAACCTACGATTAATTTTCGCCTTTCTTGCTATCCTGGTCAATAACAGCAGCGTAAATGCACAATTATCTGTTGTAAAATTTTCGGTGCCCAAAGCGGCCAATAGTACAGAGTGGGATAGTGCCCCTTCTGGAAGTACCTGGCCTTGCTATACTAAAACAGTAAAGCTGCGGGTAAACCTTACCCGAAATGGAGGCGATGGCTATGCCGGTAAAAAAATATTTGTGCAAACAAAAATTCTTAGCCCGCAAACACAAGCTGAATTGAAAACAAAAATGGATGTGTTTACCATCAGCCCGAAAAATGAAGGAAAGTTTCTGGAGTATTTTATTGTGGACTATTCTTTTGATGGTACGCCAAACCTGCCTACGAATATTCCTTCCTGTTTGCTTAAAATAGAAGTAAGGATAGATGATGTGGCACTTGCAACTGTTACAAAAAAATATAAGTACGAGTAAACTGTAAGCATTAACCATTTACCAAAATATATACCAAATGAAGCGTTTAATAATCACTTCTGTTATTACTTTTTTCAGTCTTGCCATTGTCGGACAAACCCTCTCTTCAGAAGCAAAGCTGGCGGTGAATACTATTTCCACTCTGCTTCCACGTATGCAGATGAATGAGCAATACACACAGCCCATTGCCCCGGAAGCCTTTGCAAAAGTAAGGGGCGATTGGGATGCCTTTAATACACTGCATACTGAAGTTGTCAATGCCTGGAATAAAATTCCAAAAACTGAATACAACCATCCAGAAGTGCAGGCCGTACGTAAACCTCTGTCCGAAAGAATTGCTTTCTTTCAAAAATGGACAACACAACTGAAGGCTACACAAAAAATGATAAATGATAACCCGGCGGCTTATGCAGCACCCACACCTGTATTATCAGAAACAGGCAGAAAAAAATTGGCTGAGGCTACGCCGCTTCTCGCTGCAATTGAAATTAGAAAAGAGTTCGCCGGCATACTAACGCCGTTGCATTATGTGCCTGCCTGCGAATGGTACTTAAAAACAAAAGGGAATTTTAATAGTGCATCTAAATTGTTGAACTCATTAGGAAAATTAGAACGGCCACATGCCGACGCATTGGTGGTGGAAGAAAAAGTGCTGGAGATACAGTCCATCTTTTTAAATGTACAAAACCAGTTAAAGGCAGTAGGTGTAGCACAAGCCAACAGCGGCCTTCGTAAAATGTGGTATGATGATGTACAGCAATATAAAGATGCGGTGCTGATTTTTGCAGATGTACTAGGATTTGATTTACCGCAGAACACCAGTAACTCATGGACCTTGTTCGAACTAAAACCGGAGAACTATGAGCAAACGATGAAAGATTTAGAAAACTTAGCTGGCCTAATGTCGGGTACGTATAATGATGTGGTGGACAATCTTTCCAACCCATTTATGACGTTGGATAACTCACCCTGTGTGTACCGCTTAGTATCGGTAAACAGAAAAGCTCTATTACCTGAAGTCGTTAAACTATCAGCCTTTCGTTTTATGACGAATGCTATGCACGGTGCACCCCGCATAGAAGATTTAGAAAAAGATGAAGGCTGGATGGATGGTGGCTTTACCCCTGCAGAGAGTAAAAAGAAACTGGCCGAAATAAAATCAAGATTTATACCGGTGCTTAAAAAATCAGGCATTTCTGAAAAAGAAGCCGGGCTTGATAAATTAGATACAGCCTACAATGGCTTTTGGAGAAGGGCAGAAGAATTGGCACCACGATGGGAATTTCCAACTGACGCCAATGCCGCAGGCGATGCAAGAGCAAAAACACTTTTTACTAATGAAATAAAAGCAGCATACCCTGGCGTACAAATCATCAAACTAGGTTTTGCATGGGATGCCAAGTGGACGGTTTATTTAAATGAATTCAATCAACCTAAGCACCGCACGATTGGCACTACAGCATTAATAAAAATACCGGGGGATAAATTTTACACTGCGTGGCGTTTACTTTTCAATGAAGATTATGCGGGAGGCGGTAAATTTTCCGGTGGCAGTGTTCAATGGCTGAAATGGAGATGGCAGGGAAACAAATAAGCACAGTTCAATTTAAATATGAAGCAAAAGACAAGGCAGGCTAAGCCGTGAATTAATAATATTTAATCTCGCCATACATTGTATGAGGTAATGGTTTTTTTATTCTTCAATCAAACCTACCTTTGCTGCATAAATTTTTATTTATGCAAATTGGCACTTTCTCTTACCCGATGCCGGTAAACGAGCCGGTTCTTTCTTATGCACCAAACAGCCCTGAAAGGAAAAGGCTGAAAGAAGTATTGGCTGAACTGAAGAAACTGGAAATAGATGTCCCCATGTATATTGGCAGTAAAGAAGTGAGAACAAGTAAGAAAGTGGCCATGCACCCACCGCATGAAACCAAACATACACTCGGTTATTTTCATGCAGGAGAAGAAAAGCATGTACACCAGGCCATAGAAGCCGCCCTCGCTGCAAAAGATAACTGGGCAGCCATGAGCTGGGAAAACCGTGCAGGCATTTTTTTAAAAGCTGCCGATTTAATGGCAACGAAATATCGCCCCTACATGAATGGTACTACCATGCTGGGACAAAGTAAAAACGCTTTTCAGGCAGAAATAGATGCAGCATGTGAGTTGATAGATTTTCTACGCTTCAATGTTCATTTCCTTTCAGAAATTTATAAACAACAACCCATCAGCGGAGCCGGTATGCACAATAGAATGGAGTATCGGCCGCTCGAAGGTTTTGTTCTGGCTGTTACGCCTTTCAATTTTACAGCCATTGGCGGCAACCTGCCCACCTCTGCTGCCATGTGTGGCAATGTGGTGGTGTGGAAGCCAGCCAATACACAAGTGTATTCTGCACAAATGACCATGCGAATTTTAAAAGAAGCCGGCTTGCCCGATGGAGTTATCAATTTGATTTATGTAGATGGCCCTACGATTGGTAAGGTTTGTTTTAATCATCGAGATTTTGCTGGAGTACATTTTACAGGTTCTACCGGTGTGTTTAATAATATGTGGGAAACAATTGGGAAGAATATGCCAAACTATAAATCATATCCACGCATAGTAGGTGAGACAGGTGGAAAGGATTTTGTAGTAGCACATAAATCAGCCGACCCCGATGTAGTTGCAACTGCCTTGCTTCGTGGTGCTTTTGAATTTCAGGGGCAAAAATGCTCCGCAGCATCAAGAGCTTACATCCCATCCAATATAGCGGAAGAAGTAAAAAAGAAATTGATTGCAGGTGTAAAAAGTTTTAAAATGGGCTCGGTGGAAGATTTTACCAATTTCATCAATGCAGTGATAGATGAAAAAAGTTTTAATAATATCAAACGATATATTGATCAGGCAAAAAAAGATCCAAAGGCTGAAATATGGGTAGGTGGTAAATGCGATAGTAAAGAAGGATGGTTTGTACAACCCACCATTATACAGGCAAAAGATCCCAAGTATGTAACCATGTGCGAAGAAATTTTTGGGCCTGTGCTTACCGTTTATATTTATCCAGCTAACAGTTTTGAAAAAACGCTTGAACTGGTTGACAAAACTTCTCCTTATGCACTAACGGGGGCCATCATTGCGCAAGACAGGCAGGCGGTTGAGCTGGCAACCAACAAACTAAGGAATGCTGCAGGTAATTTTTATATTAATGATAAACCAACGGGTGCAGTGGTAGGACAGCAGCCTTTTGGCGGTGCCAGGGCAAGCGGTACCAATGACAAGGCAGGTAGTATCTTGAATCTTTACCGCTGGTTAAGTGCCCGCACGATTAAAGAAACTTTTAATCCGCCAACTCAATATGGTTATCCTTTTATGCAGGAAAAATAAGCACAACCTAAAAATCAGCAATGCAAATATTGTTCAAACCGGAAAAATTATCCGAACTTATTCATTCGCTTTCAAAATCTTTATTTGAAACACATAATGATTTTAGTAGCATTGTTTTTGTCGGCATACAACAAGGAGGAGCTGTATTAGGCGAACAAATCATTTCTGAATTAAAACTTTTGGCTCCTGAACAGTCTATTGATTATGGTAAATTAGACATTACTTTTTATCGCGATGATATTCGCAAAGAAATTCTGGCACCCGATACCATGCACATGCCCTTCGATATTGAAAACAAAACGGTGATATTGATTGATGATGTACTTTTTACAGGAAGAACCATTAAAGCCGCATTGGATACACTTCTTGATTATGGACGCCCCGCTAAAGTTGAACTGTGTGTTTTGATTGACCGAAAAGAACATCGCCAGTTTCCTATTCAGGCCGATTACGTAGGCACAACCATAAAAACACAAAAATCGGATAAAGTAAAACTGATTAATAATGAAGTGGTGCTGATTTCGGGAGAGGAGGGATGAACATAAGTGTAAGGTTAAGATTAAGATTAAGGTAAAGGTTAAGGTTAAGGACAAAAGATAAGTAGGAGAAGGAGGAATGGTTAAAGATGTAGAATATCTCTCAATAAAAAATTTCTAATTAAAATTTTACTAAGTTCCCTTAATTTTGCTTTTTAATGCAACTATCCACACGACATCTACTCGGCATTAAAGACCTTAACAAAGAAGACATTTCATTAATTCTCTCAACAGCCGCTCAGTTTAAAGAAGTGCTGCAAAGACCTGTAAAAAAAGTACCCTCACTACGTGATGTAACGATTGTCAATCTTTTTTACGAAAATTCTACCCGCACAAGGTTCTCATTTGAACTGGCTGAAAAAAGGCTGAGTGCCGATACGATCAATTTCGCAGCCTCAGGCTCATCTGCAGCCAAAGGAGAAACGCTCTTAGATACAGTGCAGAATATTCTTTCTATGAAAGTGGATATGGTAGTAATGCGGCACAGTGCAAGCGGTGCTCCTCATTTTTTAGCACAACATATACCTGCTGCCATTATCAACGCAGGCGATGGCATCAATGAACATCCCACTCAGGCCTTATTAGATGCATTTTCCATTCAAGAAAAAATGGGGAAATTAGAGGGTGTTAAAGTGGCCATCATTGGCGACATTATGCACAGTCGTGTTGCACAAAGCAATATCTATCTGTTGAATAAAATGGGTGCTAAGGTTACTGTATGTGGTCCGCCTACATTAATTCCAAAGTATATTCAACAGGCTTTTGGTGTTCAGGTTAGTTACAATTTAAAAGAAACATTAGAATGGTGCGATGTGGCCAATGTGTTGCGCATACAATTAGAAAGACAAAATCAGGTTTTATTTTCATCGCTGCGTGAATACAATATTTCCTATGGTATTAATAAAAAATTATTGGATAATTTGAAAAACGAAATCGTAATCATGCATCCCGGGCCTATAAACCGTGGCGTGGAAATTGACAGCGATGTGGCAGACAGCAAACAATCCATTATCTTGCAACAGGTAGAAAATGGAGTTGCCGTTAGGATGGCAGTCTTATATCTACTATCAGGAAAAAATTAATTTTACTATTTAAAAAGTTGCTATGCGTATATGTTTATTTCCGGGCACTTTTGATCCTGTTACGCTGGGGCATGTGGATATTATAAATAGGGCATTGCCATTATTTGATAAAATCATTGTAGGTATTGGGTTAAATGCGGCAAAGGCACCCATGTTTACTCCCGAACAAAGATTACAATGGATCAAAGACATTTACAAAGATGAAGAAAGAGTATCCGGCGCTGTTTATGAAGGACTGACAATTGATTTTTGTCAGCAATTGGGAGCCAGATTTATTCTACGTGGCATTCGTTATGTTAGCGATTTTGAATATGAAAAAACAATTGCTGATGCCAATCGTACGCTGGATAAAACGATAGAAACAATTTTTCTTACCGGCGAGCCAAAATATACATCTGTAGCATCTACCATTGTACGAGATATCATACGCAATGGTGGTAATGCCAGTCCATTTCTTCCTGATGCAGTTTACAAATCACTTATTAAATAAATTATGGCAATTTGGTTTCACAAAGAAATTCCACTTTCCTTGCTTGCACATTTTGGAAAAGGAACGATGACGGAATTTTTGGGATTTGAATGGGTAGAGATTGGAGATGATTTTCTGAAAGCTAAAATTCCAGTGGATCACCGCACCATTCAGTCTTATGGTTTGCTGCATGGAGGTGCTTCTTGTGTATTGGCAGAAACGGTGGGCAGCGTAGCTTCCACATTAGTTGTAGATCCTGAAAAATTTATTTGCGTAGGACTTGAAATAAATGCAAATCATATTCGCGGTGTAAGGTCTGGTTTTGTTACTGCAACGGCCACGCCTTTACATTTAGGGAGCAGTACACATGTATGGGACATAAAACTGCACGATGAAGAGGGCAGATTGACCTGTGTAAGCAGACATACTGTTGCGGTTTTACCAAAAAAAGAAAAGTAAAAGAAGTTTTCAAAACAATTAGATAGCCGCCCGCTTCAGCACATCAACAACGGAAGGAAAACTTTCACTATAATATTGTATTAAGTCTTGAGGCTTCACCCATTTTATTTCATGTATATCCTCTTCAGTTTGAGGTACTGGTTTTTCTTCACCACTTGCCTTCATCCAATACCAATGCGATTCTTTTAAAATAAATCTTGAACCTTCGTGATAGGTATGATAAGTAATCATGAGCGGGCCATCCAAATTAATATTCATTAATCCTGTTTCTTCCTGTACCTCCCGCAGTGCACAAGCTTCTATGGTTTCTCCTTTATCTAATTTGCCTTTAGGCAAATCCCATTTTCCACGGCGAAATATGAGCAGGACTTCATTTTTTTCATTTTGAACCAATCCGCCGCCTGCCGTTATCAGTGTAAATTTTTTCTTAAAGGCTTTAAACAATTCTGGAAAAGATGGATGAAAAAAAACGCCTGCCTTCACTTTTTCAAGTTGCATCTCATGAATCATTGTTTTAACTGTATGTGCATCTAACTCATCTATGAAAATAGTATCATCATAATGAATAAGCGGCTCAATAAGCTGATCTATTTCATCGCAGAGAAAAAGGGGCTTGTTGTCAAAATAAATTACTTGATACATAAATTGATGGCAGTAAGTTTGAAAGCAATTATTCTTTTCAACTTAAAATTACTGAATATAATTTCGATTAACATCCCGAGTATTTCAAACTAAATGGGCAAAAGGAACCCTGTATCTTTGCTTTATGTCAGATGCTAAAGCCGTTGCAGAAAAATTATTACAGATTAAAGCAGTAAAACTAAATCCAGAACAGCCTTTTGTATGGGCAAGTGGCTGGAAAAGCCCCATTTATTGCGACAATAGAAAGGTGCTGTCTTTTCCATTCATTCGTGATTTTATCAAATCGGAAATGTGTAACCTGGTTTTTGAAAAATTTCCAGATGCAGAAATTTTAGCAGGTGTGGCTACCGCTGGCATTGCATGGGGTGCGATGGTTGCCGACCAGCTGAAACTGCCTTATATCTATGTGAGACCTAAACCGAAAGAACATGGATTGGGCAATCAGATTGAAGGATACTACGAAGCAGGAAAAAAATGTGTGGTGATTGAGGATCTGGTTTCTACCGGCAAGAGCAGTTTGCAGGTTGTTGATGTTTTGAAAAATTGCGGATTGGAAGTTTCAGGCATGGTTTCCATTTTTACTTATGGATTTAATATTGCAACCGAGTCTTTCCAAAAAGCATCATTACTTTATTATTCATTGACGGATTATTCAGCCTTAGTTGATCTGGCAATCTCAAAAAAAATGATTCCAAATGAACATCAGGAGTTATTGATGAAATGGAGAGAAAATCCGGCGGAATGGGGCCAGCTTTAATTTTTTTAAAATGAAAAAATTTTATTTTGTTTTAATGAGTATGATGATAGCAACTTCAATTGTAAATGCACAATTGATTCCCAAAAAGGATCGTGTTGATACCATCATTAAAACGCCCAATGCGCTTTGCGTAATGTGTAAAACAAGAATTGAAAGTTATTTGAAGCAATATGATGGAATTACAGATGTCATTGTGAATTTCAAAAAAGGAGAAACCCGTGTTAAGTTTATCAAAGACAGAATTAATATTGAAGAAATAAAAGCCTATATCGCAAATTGCGGATATGATGCTGATGATGTACCTGCTGCTGAAGATATGTATCTCCGGCTTCCCATTAGTTGCAAAAAACCGGAAGATGGGGGAGGGCATCCTAAGCCTAAAACAACAATACCGGCACCGAAAAAAAATCTCCAATAAATAAAATAGTTAGCATTGGATTTCAGCGTTTGAAATCTTTTTTTTCAATCAGTGAAATTAAAATGCCGCCCCTACGGGGCTCAAAGTGAGCTGGGCTTTTGTTTATTACCAAAATATCGTCCCGCTGGGGCTGAATGGTTATTGGAATCTGTCAGTCGTATCTTGTATAAAGCAGAAACAAATGTTTCAATTTCTGATCTGGAATATATTCAGAGAATTTTTATTTCTCTTTCAAGTGGACACTTTACGCTCATCTATATTTTTTTGAAATTCATCAAGCCCTGTCGGGGCAACAATTTGGTAGATAAAAGGTTTTTGTTTTAATCATCAACCCCATTGGGGCGACATTATTATTTTAATCGAAATTTTTCAAGAGTTAAATTATCCTCAGAAGTACAACAATTGCTAAAAAACAAAGAATAAAAAAGGCTTCAAATTTTTGAAGCCTTTTTGTATAAAAAATTAAATAAAATTAATTGCGTTGCAACTTAGACAACAATCTCAAAATTTCAAGATACAACCATACAATTGTAACCAACAAACCAAAAGCACAATACCATTCCATATATTTTGGTGCTTGGCTTTCAATTCCCTTTTCTACTGTATCAAAGTCCAGTAACAGATTAAAAGCAGCAAGTCCTGTAACTAAGATAGAAAAGCCAATACTCAAAGGTGTGGCTGAATTCGTAAGAGAAAACCCTAAGGCACTACCAAAAATGCTGAATGCGATCCATTGAATCAAATAGAATGCACCTATGGCAATTGTGGCTATTGTAACAATCGTTCTCAGCTTTCCGGTAACACGAATAATCTTATATCGATAAATTAAAAACATCACTAACACTACTAATAAAGTGAGTGCTACAGCCTGCATGGGCAGCCCCTTAAGTTGCATATTGTAGATAGCTGATATGGAGCCTACAAATAATCCTTCAAGTATTGCATAGGCAGGAGCTATATAAGCCCCCCATCCCTTTTTAAACATCATTACCAATGCAAGGGCTAATCCTCCAAAAACACCAATCATCATCATGGGCATTGGGTCGCTGCCTTGATACACTTGATTCCAGGAAAATAATGTAGAACCCAGCATCAACAGAAATAAAATTCCCAACTTATTCATGGTGCCGTTCATTGTCATTGCCTGTCCGGTACTCAGACCTTCCAACACTGTATCTCTAAACGACTTTTCCTGTAAAGTAGGATTGCTTGATTTGAATAAAGCCATAGTTATTATTTTAGAAACTAAAATTAAGAAGAAAATGGAAAATACAAAGCTAAATTTTTGTACGGTAGTATAAAAAAAAGACAGTTTCTGTTGTCAAAAACTGTCAGTAATTATAAATGTTCCAATCAATATGTTTTATAAATGTATTGCTTCGCCATAAGCCACTTCAATTGCATCCTTCACACTTTCGCTGATGGTTGGATGTGGATGAATGGCGTTTAATACTTCATGATACGTGGTTTCTAATTTACGGGCAGTTACCGTTTCTGAAATCATTTCTGTTACGTTGTAACCAATCATGTGTGTGCCCAGCCATTCGCCGTATTTGGCATCAAAAATTACTTTAATAAAGCCTTCAGTGTGTCCGGCGGCGGATGCTTTACCACTTGCACTTAGCGGAAATTTACCTACTTTAATTTCGTATCCTGCATCTTTAGCGGCTTTTTCAGTGTAACCAACCGAGGCTATTTCAGGTACACAATAGGTACAACCCGGAATATTATTGTAATCAATTGCTTCTGGTTGGTGATGATACTTGTGTTCGTTATAAGCGATGGCTTCCACACATACTATGCCTTCTTTACTGGCTACGTGTGCCAATGCCTGGCCGGGTGAGCAGTCACCTATAGCATAAATGCCGGGTACATTGGTTTGGCCGTATTTATCAACTTGTATTCTTCCTTTTTCAATCTTCACACCCAATGGTTCAAGGCCAATGCCTTCTACATTAGCAGCAACACCTACTGCACTCAATAAAATGTCTGCTTCAAGAACCGTTTCACCTGTGGCCGATTTTACAGTTGCCTTTACACCGGCACCACTGGTATCTACGTTAGTTACTTCGCTATTGGTTAAAACAGTAACCCCGTTTTTCTTGTATTGCTTTTCTAACTCTTTGGAAATGTCTTCATCTTCAACCGGTACAATTCGTGACATAAATTCAACGATGGTAACCTTGGTACCCATGCTATTATAGAAATATGCAAACTCAACACCTATTGCTCCGCTACCCACAATAATCATGGATTTGGGAAGCTGGGGCAGCACCATTGCTTCTCTATACCCAATAATTTTTTTACCGTCAATTTTCATTGATGGCAGTTCGCGGCTGCGACCACCTGTAGCTACGATGATGTGCTTGGCTTCTACCACCTGGGTTTTACCATCTTTATCGCTTACTTCAATTTTTCCTTTAGCTATCAGTTTGCCAAAACCCATAATGACGTCAATCTTATTTTTCTTCATCAAAAACTGAACACCTTTACTCATTTTATCGGCTACACCGCGACTGCGTTTGATGATGGCTTCGAACTGTGGTGTACCACTGGCTTCAATGCCAAAATCTTTTGCATGTTTGATATATTCATTAACCTGAGCACTTTTTAAAAGGGCTTTGGTAGGAATACAACCCCAGTTGAGACAAATACCGCCCAGGCTTTCTTTTTCAATTACTGCTGTTTTAAAACCAAGTTGTGCTGCACGAATTGCTGCCACATAGCCACCAGGGCCACTGCCCAGAACTACGATATCGTATGCCATAGTTTATTTGTTTTTTTGGGGTTAATTTGGGTTGCGAAGCTACTGTAAAACAAGGATTCAGCAAAAGATGACCGATGAAATAGGGAAAGGCAATAATCGGGTTGATTTTTCAAGTTTTATTATACAGTTACTGTTGAAAAAAATATAAAATATAGCCCGAATTTCTAAAATAAACCCCTACCTTTGCCGTCCAAAATTTTATTAAAATCATGGCTAGAGTTTGTCAGGTTACAGGTAAAACGCCAATGGGGGGGAACAGGGTTTCTCACTCAAATATCAAGACGAAGCGTCGTTTTCTACCCAATTTACAGAAGAAAAGATTTTATCTGGTCGAAGAAGATAAATGGGTAACGCTGAAGTTAACAACAGATGCGATTCGCACGATCAACAAAAAAGGACTATACACTGTTGTAAAAGAATTAAGAGCTAAAGGTCAACACATTTAAATAAACCATTTATGGCAAAGAAAGGAAACCGGGTACAGGTAATTCTGGAATGCACTGAGCACAAAACAAGTGGTCAGCCCGGCACAAGCCGTTATATTACGGTAAAAAACAAGAAGAACAATCCAGAAAGGCTGGAGCTGAAAAAGTTCAATCCTATTCTGAAGAAAGTAACTGTACACAAAGAAATTAAGTAATTTAATAAACTAATCAGCCATGGCAAAAGCAGCATCAAAAAACGCTAAGGTAAAAGACTTAAAAGCTTCTGCTGAAGCAAAAAACTGGACAAAGGTGATTCGTGCCGAAAGAAATCCTAAAACCGGTGCGTATTCTTTTAAAGAAGGTATCGTACACAAGGATAAAGTGAAAGATTATCTTTCCAGCAAATAAATCATTTGCTCCCATTTGGGGGAGTATTCCCTATTTTTAAGCTGCTCCTGCAAGGGCGGCTTTTTCTTTTTAAAATTAATTGTAATACGCAATGGGCTTTTTTAATAAACTGTTTGGGAAAAAGGAAAAAGAAAGTCTGGATGAAGGACTGAAGAAAACCAAAGAAGGTTTTTTGGCAAAAATCAATCGTGCCATCTCTGGAAAAAATACTGTAGATGAGGAAGTTCTTGATAACCTTGAAGAAGCACTGGTAAGTGCAGATGTGGGTATTGAAACCACCGTAACAATTATTGACCGAATTGAAAAGCGGGTGGCTAAGGACAAGTATATGAGTTCAGCTGAACTCAATAAAATGTTGCAGGAAGAAATTGAAGCATTACTGGTGAATGCACCAGAATCAAATAGTTATGCATTTGATTCAGGACTTCCTGCTAAGCCTTATGTGATACTTGTAGTAGGCGTAAATGGCGTAGGCAAAACTACCACTATTGGCAAACTAGCTTATAATTTTAATAAGGCAGGAAAAAAAGTATTGCTGGGTGCAGCCGACACTTTTAGGGCTGCTGCTGTAGATCAGCTCACCATCTGGAGCGAAAGAGTAGGTGTACCTATTGTAAAACAGGCAATGGGTAGCGACCCCGCAGCCGTAGCTTTTGATACTGTACAAAGTGCATTGTCACAGCAAAGCGAAGTCGTTCTCATTGATACAGCTGGCCGCCTGCACAACAAAGCCCATCTGATGGATGAGCTGAGTAAAATAAAAAGAGTCATTCAAAAATCAATACCTGATGCGCCACATGAAGTGTTGCTGGTGCTTGATGGCAGCACCGGACAAAATGCACTGGAACAAGCTAAGCATTTTACAGCCACAACAGATGTTACGGCTATGGCCATTACCAAACTGGATGGCACTGCAAAAGGCGGAGTCGTTCTTGCTATCGCCAATCAATTTCAGATACCTGTAAAATTTATAGGTGTTGGTGAAAAAATGGAAGACCTGTTGGTTTTTGACCGGCACGAATTTGTGGACAGTCTGTTTAACCTTGAAAAGAAAGATGCCTCGTGAAAACAAAAAAACTTCATAAAGATAAAGTCAACATCATCACACTTGGATGCAGCAAAAACATGGTGGACAGCGAAGTGCTGAGCGGACAGCTAATTGCAAATGAAATTGATGTGGTGCATGAGAATAAGAAGCATGATCACAATATTGTAGTGGTAAACACTTGTGGATTTATTGACAAAGCAAAAGAAGAAAGCATCAATACCATTCTCAATCAGGTAGAACTCAAGCGCAGGGGAAAATTAGATAAAGTATATGTAACCGGATGCCTGAGTGAACGCTACAAGAATAATCTGGAAACCGAGATACCTGAAGTAGATGCTTTTTTTGGAACAATGGAACTACCGCTTCTTTTAAATCAATTAGAAGCCGATTATAAATCGGAGTTGATTGGCGAAAGGATGCTGGCAACACCTCAGCATTATGCCTATTTGAAAATTTCGGAAGGCTGCAACCGTACTTGTTCTTTTTGTGCCATTCCGCTGATGCGTGGTCAACATATCAGCAAATCCATAGAACAATTAGTAGCTGAAGCAGAAGGGCTGGTAAAAAAAGGCGTGAAGGAAGTAATGCTGATTGCACAAGAGCTTACTTATTATGGATTGGATATTTACAAAAAAAGAGCACTTCCCGATTTACTCAATCGGTTGGCAGATGTAAAAGGATTGGAATGGATACGACTGCACTATGCTTATCCTTCAAAATTTCCATTAGAGATATTAGATGTAATGCGTGAGCGGGAAAATATCTGCAATTATCTGGATATGCCTTTGCAGCATGCAGCCAACAATATGTTGAAAGCCATGAAGCGGCAGATAACCCGAGAGGAAATGGAAGAACTGATTGTGGCAGTAAGGGAAAAGGTACCGGGCATTTGTCTGCGTACAACTTTAATTGCCGGTTTCCCCGGCGAAACGGAAGATGATGTAGAAGAATTGAAAGCATTTTTACAAAAGCAAAGATTAGATAGGGTAGGCATCTTTACTTATTCGCATGAAGAAGGCACATCGGCCTACGGACTTGCCGATGATGTGCCGGCTGCCGATAAAGAAAGAAGGGCGCAGGAGATAATGGAAGTGCAGCAAGAAATTTCTTACGAGCTCAATCAGCAAAAGCTGGGCAAGACATTTAAAACCATCATAGATAAGAAAGAAGCTGGCCGCTACCTGGGCCGCACCGAGTTTGACTCGGTAGAAGTGGACAATGAAGTTGTAATTCATTCAACCAAAAAACTCCCCATTGGCGAATTTGTAAATGTTAAGATAACAAAGGCGTTTGACTATGATTTGGAAGGGGAGGTGGTGGGGTAGAGAGGATTAGAGAACAAAGGTTAGATATGGGTTTGTGAAAAGTAGCAAGTGTAAAAAGCATAAGTGATGAAGATGATATACGCTCCAAGAATTGTTTGAAGTGAGTTTACGAAGTGATCTTTTCGATTCAAAGCGACTCAATAAAATAGAAATTATTCCATCTTCCTTTCTACAAATTAATACCCGATTAAAACGATTCCTTTCAATGGCAATTGTAGTCTTCCGTTGATATACAGCGTTTCAAAGAATTGAAAAATTTTAGAGAAATCATCATGACCGCGATAATTGTTTCTTACAGCCAATATCAAATAATCAACACTGGGCATCATACATGCTTGAAATACATCTTTTAAAAATTGATTATTTACATATGCTCTCCCCGCTTCAACTTCTAAAACAATTTTTCCATCTGGGCTAACAGCGTCAGCATCAAAAAATTTATCAATCCTGTTGTTCAAGCTAAATAAAACGGGTACTTTGATTTTATCTGTTTTTGCTTTGCTTTGTTCAACTTTATATTTCAATTTCTTTAAATCGTTTGAAATTATTTTTAGAACTCCGTCACTTTTAAGATTATTTATAGGTGACTTGATTTTGTCATAATTCATTTCGAAACATTTAATTATGACTTCGACTTCTGTTGTAATCCCAAACGATCGTGGGAATAATTGATATTGTAACATTGTACTGCTAATTTAAAATCTTTATTCCGAATTAGAAATAATGGGATGATTTCAATTATATTTATTGAAACTATTCATCCGAAATTAATAATATAGAAAAAATTTGAATTTACAAACTCTGTACTATTTACTATAGAGGTTCATTTTTTTTGAATAACATGTCAAATTATATTACGAACTAATGAATGACTTCCCCCTCCAAAAAAAACCGCCCTCAACAGGCGGTTTCTTTTTAAATCAATATAAATATTGTTTATCCTTTTTTCTTTGATCTTACTTTCGACTTTGTGGCTTTTACAGGTGCTACTGTTCTTTCACCTTTTATGGTTGATGCCAGTTTGATGGCTTCAAAAGCATTTACTTCGCCACCAGTGGCACTAAGGTCAGAGAAGTTTACATCTTCACCGGTTCCAGGACTTTTTACTTTCTCATTATATTTTACGGTTGACTTTTCTATTACCGATTTTACCTGCTGTGCACTTAATGCAGGATAATACTCCATAATAAAAGCTGCAATACCTGCCACTACAGGTGAGGCCATACTGGTTCCCTGCAAATTCTGATATTGATTACCACCCGGCACTGTTGCATAAATCTTTACGCCTGGAGAAAATACATCCACTTCTTTTTTTCCATAGTTAGAAAAACTGGCTGCCAGATCTTCACCACCGGAGTTTTTAGGACCGCTGGCACCTACAGTTATCCAGTTTTTAGCAACCGTACCATCCAAAAAATTTGGAGTAGGGTAGTTGTAGGATGTATCCAGATTCTTTCCATCATTACCTGCAGCATGTACCAGCAATACGCCTTTACTTTCTGCATATTTCACGGCATCATCCACCCATTTTTTCTCGGGTGAATAACCTTTACCAAAACTCATATTTACAACTCTTGCTCCATTATCTACTGCATAGCGAATGGCCAGTGCAATGTCTTTATCATGCTCATCACCATCGGGCACGGCACGTATCATCATTATTTTTACATTATCTGCTACGCCGTCCATTCCTTTGCTATTGCCTCTGGCAGCGCCAATAATTCCTGAAACATGTGTACCGTGCAGGGCAGATTTGTTGCTTACAAATACATTGCCATTGCCATAAAAACGATCATTAAAATCGGCATAATTATCTTTTACCACATCGGCTCTGTAGTTTTCAGGTGCCTGCTCACCGGCTTCCGCTTTTTTCTTTTCGCTATCTACATATTCACCAAAGCCTTCCAGAAAACTTTTATTAGTATCGTCCAAAGCATTGTTGCCCGACATTAAACCATATAAATTGTTTTTTGCTTTTTTTGCTTCTGTCTCAGTCGGTTCATAAGCGCCTAATTCTTTTCCGGTATAGGATTCTTTGCCAATTGCCTTGCGCAAAATGCTGTCGCTTTTTACACAGTTGTCAAAAGCTCTTTGTAAAAAAATTAATTCTATAGCGCTTGTTTTTTCTTCGCCACCAGCTACTTCGTCTTTTGATCTTCTCCACATTTCAAATTCATAGTTAGCTTCTGGTGTCAGCTTTACAACTTTGGGATCTATATTTTCCCATTTGCTTTTGAGATTATGATAAACTCTGGCAGCTTCATAAGAATCCTGTTCTACGTTCTTGCCATTGGCATTGCCCAAAAAATTCCAGCCATGCACATCATCTACATATCCGTTTTTATCATCATCAATACCATTGCCGGGTATTTCTTTTGAATTTACCCAAAGCACAGGGCGCAGGTCTTCATGTGTAGTATCAATTCCTGAATCTATCACCGCAACAATAACAGGAGTGCTTTTCAATTTTTTTGATTTTACAAATTGATAAGCCTTGTCTGAACTGATGCCATAATAACCCGAAGCGGCTTTGTCCAACATGTGCCATCCTTTGGGTGTTTGTTGTGCAGTAGCGGATAAGGTTAAAATTCCAGTTGCAATCAATAACAGAGATCGTTTCTTGAAAATTTCCATGGTGTTTAAATTTGTTTGTAAAGTTTGGTCTATTTGTAAAAGTAATGATTACCGCTCATAGATTTTACACAAAAAACAAGACATGCAATCGTTCTTTTAACGATTTTGTTGACGCTTTATGAAAATAGGAGGTTGCTTATGTTTTCCTTATTAAATGTCAAATTTTATTCCCTGTGCCAATGGCAATGAGGTACTGTAATTAATTGTGTTGGTTTGTCTGCGCATATAGGCTTTCCAGGCATCGCTGCCACTTTCTCTGCCACCACCGGTTTCTTTTTCACCACCAAAAGCTCCGCCTATTTCAGCACCACTGGTGCCAATATTTACATTGGCAATTCCGCAATCGCTTCCAACGTGTGATAGAAAATTTTCTGCTTCACGCATATTTAAAGTCATAATGGCTGACGATAATCCTTGTGGCACTTCGTTTTGAATAGCAATGGCGTCAGCGATCGTTTTGTATGATAGTAAATACAGAATAGGAGCAAAGGTTTCATGTTGCACAATTTTGTAACCGGGTTTAGCTTCAGCAATGCAGGGACGTACATAGCAACCGCTTTCAAAACCCGCACCATTCAACACACCACCTTCCACCACAAATTTTCCACCTTCAGCTTTGCATTTTTCAATGGCATCCTGATATAATTGCACGGCATCTTTATCAATCAATGGCCCTACATGGTTGTTTGTATCTAATGGATCACCAATCTTTAATTGTTTGTATGCTGTTATTAATTTTTGTTTTACAGTTTCATAAACTTCTTCATGAATGATGAGGCGGCGTGTGGTAGTACATCTTTGTCCCGCAGTGCCCACAGCTCCAAACAATGAACCTAAAATGGCAATATCCAAATCAGCATCTTTAGAAATGATGATGGCATTGTTGCCACCCAGTTCTAAAAGCGAACGTCCTAATCTTGCTGCTACTACGGCACCTACTTCTTTTCCCATTCGGGTAGAGCCGGTTGCAGATATTAATGGAATACGGGTATCGGCAGCCATCCATTCGCCTACATCTCTGCCACCCACTATCAGGTTGCAAACGCCTTCGGGTATTTCATTCTTTTTAAAAACGTCGGCTATAATATTTTGACAAGCTACTGCACATAGTGGTGTCTTTTCGGAAGGCTTCCATACACAAACATTGCCACATACCCAGGCCAGCATACTATTCCAACTCCATACAGCTACAGGAAAATTAAATGCAGAAATAATTCCTACAATGCCCAACGGATGATATTGCTCATACATTCTATGACCCGGTCTTTCACTGTGCATCGTAAATCCATGCAACTGCCTTGAAAGTCCAACTGCAAAATCGCAGATATCAATCATCTCCTGCACTTCACCCATTCCTTCCTGAAGGCTCTTACCCATTTCATAAGAAACTAATTTGCCCAGTGGCTCTTTATATTGTCTTAATGCTTCACCTATTTGTCGCACTAGTTCGCCACGCTTGGGGGCGGGCACCATGCGCCAGTGTTTAAATGCAACTTCTGCTTTTTGCATTACTTTTTCATAGCTTTCTTTATCGGCAGCAGATACAGTTCCTATTTTGTTGCCATCAACCGGAGAAAAGGATTCTATTTTTTCACCACTTGTTGTCAACCATTCTAGACCTGTGCTTACGCCACTATTTGTTTCCTGAATTCCCAATGTTTTCAAAAACTCCATAATAATTATTTTGAATTACAAATTTATCTCAATTCCGCCGGATAACCATCGGCCCGGCATGGTAGCACCCAATAGGTCGCTGTAAGTTTTATTGAAAAGATTATCAGCCTGAAAAAATATTTCCCCCTTTTTTGCAATCATCATATAGCTGATTTGAGCATTGCAAATAAAATAAGTTGGTGAAATTTTAGCCTGAATGGCTGTTGCCTTACTGCTTTTTCTTTCTATATACAATCCGCTTTTTTTTGAACCGATAAATGATTCCACCAGGTGCTTACTTTTTTCATTGGCTGTATCGCTCACAAAACTGGTGTAAAAGTTTTTTTGCATTAAAATTTCTGAAATCAATAGCTGTACGAAAACTGACCGTCCATTCTTTTTTTAATTTTTGTGAAATGGCCATATTTCCATTGGTAAGATGAAAGAAACCTTTTGTTCCCCACAATTGATTGCCGCTTGAGTTTTGGGTTTGTGCACCTGCTGATAGCAATGTATTTTTCTTTTCCATGCGTCCATACAGTTCTCCGTTGAGAAGGCTATGTTCTCCTGCTGTTATTTTTAATGAAGCAATATTTTTTGAATCTGTGTTTTTGCGGTAAAAAGTTTTTGTGATGATGTTGATAACGCCACCCACTGCTTCAGAGCCATAAATAGCTGATGCAGCACCTTTCAATATTAATAGGAATATAACTATTGAAATGTCCGGTGAGAGGGTCGTTGAGTTTGAGTCCGTCAATAATCAGCAGCACTTGTTGAAAAGTGCCACCTCTTAATACAATATCACTTGGTGCACCTTGTGGCCCTCTTTGTTGTCCTTCTATACCGGGTAGATAATGGAGCAACTCATCAACCGAATGGACAGGAAGGTTTTTTAGATGTTCTGTTTTAATGGAAATGATATTTCTTCCTGATTCTTTAATTTGTTGTTCCTGTAAGCCGGCAGTAACTACTACATTGGAAAGTTCCAAAGTATGATCCTGTGCATTTACATATAAATTATTCAATATAACCAGGCAAAAAAAACAATGCGGCACCCTTCATGTATTTTGAATTTGCTGCAAAAATAGGGGGAGAAGGCTTTATTGAATCCGGTTTATCGTTAGCGTGAATCGCTGCTTAGTATTGTTCAGATTCATTTGGAAAATTGGCTGATTTTACGTCTGTAATATATTGCTGAACCGCCTTAGATGCCTGTTCGTGTATATTGAGATACTGACGCAAAAAACGGGGCTTAAATTCGGTATTTATGCCCAGCATATCATGCATTACCAATACTTGTCCATCGCAAGCACCACCGGCTCCAATACCGATTGTAGGTATAGAAATACTTTTTGAAACTTCCTCAGCAAGTTTTGCCGGAATTTTTTCAAGTACAATAGCAAAGCAGCCGGATGCTTCAAGCAATTTTGCATCTTCTCTTAATTTATTAGCTTCTTCCTCTTCTTTTGCTCTTACGGTGTAGGTGCCAAACTTATAAATTGACTGAGGCGTAAGTCCCAAATGCCCCATCACGGGAATACCTGCCGATACAATTTTTTTGACGGATTCAATTACTTCGGAGCCACCTTCCAGTTTTACCGAATGGCCTCCGGTTTCTTTCATTATGCGAATAGCTGAAGCCAATGCAATATCGGAATTGGACTGATAATAACCGAATGGCAAATCCACTACAACCAAACAGCGATCTATTCCACGAATAACAGATTGGGCATGATAGATGATTTGGTCTAATGTAATGGGTAAAGTAGTTTCATGACCGGCCATTACGTTAGATGCTGAATCTCCTACCAGTATTACATCAATACCAGCACCGTCAATAATGCGGGCAAAAGAAAAATCGTAAGCCGTAAGCATGGAAATTTTTTCTCCGGATGCTTTCATTTTCTGTAAAGTATGGGTCGTTACTTTTTTTATTTCTTTTTGTACTGACATATTATGGCTTTATGATGGAGTGTAAAAATAGAGCTTAATTTAGAAATGGGAGGGGATGAGTTGATTGGTTAATTAGTTGATTAGTTGATTGGTTGGTTGGTTGGTTAGTTGAATTGTTGAATAGGTCTTTAAATATAAAAATCAATATGCCTTTCTCCTTTTTCCGCTCACGCTCTATTATCCACCTTCGTCTTTACCTCTTCATACAAACTATGAATTAATCCATCTGCCAATCCTATTTGTGGTACAAATATTTCATCAGCATCGGCCCAGCGAAGTACATTAATATAAATAAGCAGTGCCGGCACTATTACATCTGCCCGGTCTTCTCTCAGTTTATACAGAGTCATACGTTGATCTACTGTTAAAGCATTAAACTCACTATGATAATCTCTTAATATTTCTAAAGTCAGGGGTTTGCCTTCTTTCTTTTTTGAAAGCGAATAAATTTTATTGATATTTCCCCCCGAGCCAATAGCGGTAACATGATGAAACCCATTTGTTTTTGATTTAATAAAATCTTTCATTGTATCCCAGGTGGTTTCAGTTACCTGATTTTTCAACAAACGTATCGTTCCGATATTAAATGATTCTTTGAAAACTAATTTTCCATCGCTAAAAAACGTAAGCTCGGTGCTGCCGCCACCTACATCAATATAGAGATAGGATTCATCCTTGTTCATATTTTCTGCAACATGATTTTCGTATATATAAGAGGCTTCCTGTTGCCCACTGATGATTTGAATGTCAATTCCGGTTTCCAGTTTTACTTTTTCTAGAATCTCATTAGCATTAGCTGCATCACGAAGTGCAGAAGTGCCACAGGCTTTTACATGTTCCACATCATAAGCATCCATCAGCAATTGATAGGCTTTAAGTGTTTTGATGATTTTCTCAGCTTTTGTGTCAGCAATTATTCCGTGTGTAAATACATCAAATCCCAATCGCAGGGGCACTCTCACCATTTCTACTTTTATAAAAGCAATTTTTCCTTGTGGTTCTTCAAATACATCGTTAATTAGCAATCGTGCTGCATTACTTCCAATGTCAATGGCTGCCAGTCTCAATTTTTATATTTTGTTTTTTAAATAAATAGTGATAGGTCTCTACCTGAGATCTTATTTTTTTTCTGGTAGTTCTTACGTATTCATTGCTCAGTTCATTGTCCTGTTTTCTGGCTTTCACATTATCCTGCAATTGTATTTCCAGTATGTCTTTCAGTTCTTGTTTCAACTCTTCGTGCCATACCGGACAGGTGGCTTCTAAGCGGTGTTCCAGATTGCGTTTCATCCAATCAGCCGAGGATATAAATACTCTTTCTCTGCCACGGTTATGAAATACCCATACCCGTGCATGTTCCAGATATTCATCTACAATACTAATGGCCTTTACAGGTTTTTTAAATTTCTTATGGTCAGAAAACATACAAAAAACTCCTCTTACGATTAGCTTGAGTTGTACACCGGCCCTTGCAGCTTCATATAATTTTTGAATCATATCTTCATCAGACAAAGAATTCATTTTTAAAGTAATGGCTGCCGGTTTCTTTTTGCGGGCTTGTTTTATTTCTTCATCAATCAATTGAAGCATGGCTCTTTTGGCAAACAGAGGACTCGGTAATATGTATTTACATTCTTTCAAAAAATTAATACCGGTTTTGGGTTGTTCCAGGTAGTTGAACATTTTGTTTACATCATTCATTATTTTTTGATTGGATGTAAGCAGGCAATGATCGGCATAAAGCTTTGCCGTTTTCTCATTCAGGTTTCCCGTACTTACAAATCCATATAAAATACTATTGTTGTCCGTTGTTTTTTTTCTGATCACACATATTTTAGAATGTACTTTCAGGTTTGGAATTTCTACCAATACTTTTGCTCCTTCTTCTTCTAATCTTTCTTTCCATTGCAGATTGGCTTCTTCTTCAAACCGGGCTCTCAGTTCCAGCATTACTACTACTTCTTTACCATTTCGTACTGCATTGATAAGCGCATTTATAATTTTTGATTGTGAGGCAAGTCGATAGCAGGTAATTTTAATGGTAGTTACATCGGGATCAAAGGCGGCCTCTCTCAATAAATCAATAAGTGGTAAAAAAGAATGATAGGGAAAATGCAGTAAGACATCTTTCTCCTGAATAACGTCCGATACTCTTCTCTCGGTAAGTAAGGGATGGTCAAATGGTTTTTTTCTTTGACGTTTTTCCTTAAAGACCTGTTCGGGAAATTCCATGAAGTCCCTGAAATTGTGAATGCGTCCACCGGGAATTAAGTTATCCCTTTTTGTAAGGTTCATACGTCGTACTAAATATTCCAGCAATCCCGGATCCATTTCCCTGTCATACACAAAACGAACGGCCTTTGCCTTGCGGCGGTTTTTTATTCCCTTCTCTAATTTTTGAATAATGGTGGTGGATACGTCCTGGTCAATATCAATTTCAGCATCACGTGTTACTTTAAATATATGCGATTGATATTGGTCGTAGCCAAAATAAGAAAATATATCGGGCAGGCTAAAACGAATGACATCCTCCAATAAAATAATATGGTGTTCGTCTGTTTTAGGTGAGGGCAGAATGACGAAACGATTCATGGTACGGCTGGGAATTTCAATCAATGCATATTTTCTTCTTAAGGCACTTTCTTTTTTCCACATCACCACACCCAGGTAAATGGTTTTATCTTTTAATGCCGGAAACTGTGGAATATTTTCAATCATCAACGGAATGACTTCGGTACTAACTTCTTCTTCAAAATGATTGCGTACATATTCCTGCTGCTCTTTATTTAATTCCTTTTCGGTGAGCAGCATTATCTTTTGTTCTTTTAGCAATGCTTTTACTTCTTCCCAAATCCGATGAAACTCGCCTTGCTGGTTCAGCACCGTCATTTGTATTTCGTCTAAGATTTCCTGCGGATTATTTTCAAGGTGCATATTTGCTTTGTGGCCAAACTGAATCATGCGTTTTAATGTAGCGACACGTACCCTGAAAAATTCGTCTAAGTTGTTTGAAAATATTCCCAGAAAACGAACACGTTCCCGAAGGGGAACAGTAGTATCTGCCGCTTCCTGCAAAACCCTTGCATTAAATGAAAGCCAGCTGATGTCTCTTACAATTGTTTTTCGTTTGTTGGGAATTGCCATTTATTTTTGATTCTTGCCTATAAAATTAGTAAACTAAGCTAAGGAATGAAATCTGAATTTCAATTCAAAGAGAAGTCTCATTTAATTTACAAATGAGCAGACTTATTTTAATTTATCAATAATTCCTGTAGTGGAGAATCCTTCAACTGTTTTATTAATTACAACTCGGCCTCCATTTGCCATTACTTCTTTGGCTCCTACAATTTGATCCAGCGTATAATCGCCGCCCTTTACCAATACATCGGGCAGCAATGTATTGATAAGATTGAAAGGCGTGTCTTCTTCAAAAATAATAACGGCATCCACCATTACTAAGGAAGCTATAATAATTGATCTTGATTTTTCATTATGTATGGGCCGGCTTTCACCTTTTAGTCTTTTGGTTGAAGCGTCGCTGTTGATACCCACAATTAAAAAATCGGCTTCGGCAGCTGCCTGAGATAATGAGTAAATATGACCTTCGTGCAATAAATCAAAAACACCGTTGGTAAACGCAATTGTTTTGTTTTTTACACGCCATTGTGCTGCAATTCTTACTGCGGTTGATAAGTTGTAAATTTTATTTGGTATCTGATCGGCTCTTTTCATCTGCAATATTTTATTGTGATGTTTTTTTCTTGTTGAGCAGCGGCATGGCTATAAAACTTGCTATACCACCAATAGAAGTAGTAACTACCTGCGCCAGCCATAAAGCCCATCCATAAGCGAGTGCAATTGCTTTGTCGAGTCCATACAACATCATCCCTTGCTGCACCATCAACGGATAGGCTCCAATGCCACCAGGTGTTACAATCATGCCAATACTTCCTGTTGATAAAACCGTAAATGCTTCAGGAACTCCATACCCTTGTGTTTGCTTAAAAGCCTGAAAGCCGATATAGCCACCCATTAGATAAACGATCCAGATGACTAAAGTAAGTATAATAAACTCCCCTCTTTTTTTTAAATGTCGAATTGCACTTAATCCCTGCCACATATTCTTTAGTGCTTGTTTAACAAGTTGTTTGATATCATTCAGGTTTTTCTTTTTTATGATCATCCAAATGATAAAACCAAGTACTGCGAATCCCAGGACAGAATAGAAAATAATTTTTCCGGTATTGTCTTCATGACCATCTGCTGCAGGTTTACTTTTGAATAAGGTGTCAATAATTTCGGTGTACAAATGCGGCTGTATAACTAAGGTGATTAGAAATATCATCAATAAACAAATAGCATCAATTACTCTTTCAAGAATTATCGTTCCTATCAGTTTTTCAACCGGTACTTTTTCATATTGGGAAAGGATGGTGCATTTGGTAACCTCGCCCAATCTGGGTACTGCCTGATTTGTAAAATATCCAATCAATACACCAAAAAATGTGTTCTTTCTTTGCACTTTATAACCAAGGGAATCTATTAATAATTTCCAGCGCAACCCGCGGGCATAGTGGCTAAACCAAAGCAAAAGAAATACAGGAGGTACCAGCCAGTAATTCATACTCTTTAATGCCTCTTTGATTTCTTTTATTTGTTCCGTATTTAAATCTCGCACCGACCACCAGACAAGAAAAACGCCAAGCCCTAAGAAAAAGCCGTATTGTAATATGGTGAGGATACGTTTACTCATGTACTGCGAAGATAGAAGCCAAAAAAGGAATTGTTGCCGGTTGCCATATTATTCTCAAAAACTTAATGTGTGAATTTATAATTTGAAATTTATAAATGAACCATCGTTTCAAAAAATAAATACTGATATTAATCAACCCAATACCATATTATCTATCAGTCTTACTTCGTTTAAAAAGGCTGCAATAAGAGCAACGGGTTTTTGATGTCCGTCCCAGTTTATTATTTCTTCCAGATTAAAAGCATCTGCGATACTGATATAATCAGGTTTAAAACCTTCCTGTTCCAGTTTTTTAAATGCTGCTTCTTTTAAATATTGCAGGTTGCCGGGTTTTAAATTTTCTTTAATAAAAGTCAGACAATGATAAATAGCAACTGCTTTTCTTCTTTCATCGTTTGAAAGCCGCATATTTCTGCTGCTCATAGCTAGACCATCAGCTTCACGCAAAGTTGGGCAGATGTTTATTTTCAATTTATCGCCCCAGCCCATCAGGTCAATCAGTTTTGTGATAACCATACATTGCTGATAATCTTTTTGACCCAGATAAAGTTGTGTTGGCTTTACCATTTGCAACAGTCTTTCAACTACCTGACACACTCCTTGAAAATGCCCCGGGCGAAACTTGCCATCCAAAACCGTTTCTAAAAATCCAAGTTCATAATGCTTTAATAAATGGGAGCCTTGTGGATAAACTTCGGATACAGTGGGTAAAAACAAAACATCGCAGCCGGCCGCTTCAAGTTTTTCAATATCGGATTCAATAGTTACTGGATATTTTTCAAAATCTTTAGGGTCGTTAAACTGGGTAGGGTTTACAAAAATGCTGCAAACGGTAACGTTATTTTCAGTCTTTGAGGCCTGAATCAATGAAATATGACCTTGATGCAGAGCACCCATTGTTGGCACAAAACCCATTGAAAAGGATCGCCCTGATGGGGTTAATGTTCTTTGAGTTTCAATCCATTTATCAAGGTCTGCTGTTTTTTTAAATAAAGTCATGTTGGTTTGATTTAGACATGCAGTTTTACTAAAACGCTGAAAATCCGGCCTAAAATAGCTACCTTTGCAATCCTTTAGAAAAATTCTGCAACTGCAGGAAAGTTTAGATAATAAATTAGACACCCATGTCGGCAAAGAAAAGGATTTTATTTATCGCTAATGAAATGTCGCCCTATCTGGAGTTGACTGAATTTTCGGAGATCGTGAACAAATTAGCTATTAAGTCAAACGACAGCGGGTTTGAAGTACGTTGCATCATGCCGCGGTTTGGTATCATCAATGAGCGTCGCCACAGGCTGCATGAAGTGGTAAGATTGTCGGGTATCAATGTATCAGTTGATAATGATGATATGCCATTGCAAATTAAGGTAGCATCACTCCCCAGTGCCCGTTTACAGGTATATTTTCTGGATAACGAAGAACTGTTCAAACGCAAATTCGTATTTCATGATGAAAATGAAAAATGGTTTGATGACAATGATTTGCGTACGGTTTTTTATTGCAAAGGAGCATTGGAAACCGTAAAGAAATTTGGCTGGCCTCCCGATATTATTCATTGCAGCGGCTGGATGACCGGATTGATTCCTGCATATCTGAAAACGGTTTACAAAAAAGAACCCGTATTTGCCCATAGCAAAACGGTATTTACTATAGGTCAAAATACATTTAAAGAGAAACTTGGAAGTGGTTTTATAAAGAAAGCATTGATACATGCTTCCTTGAAAGAAAAAGACCTGGATGTGTATAAAGAAGGCACCAATACTGCACTCTATCGTGGAGGCGCCAGCTATGCAGATGCAATAACATTTGGTACCGACACACCTGATAAAAAACTGGCCGAAGAGTTTACTAAAGTAAGAGGCAAGAAAACCATGCCTTTTCAGGAAGGAGGAGATTTAACAGACTATTTACAACTCTATAACGACCTTGCAGGCAAGTAAACACTAACCACAGATAAAACTGTTTTGTGAAGAAAAATTACATTAGACTTTTTGTCCCCGCCCTTATTTTTTCCCTGTTTCTTTTTGCTATTGGTTGCCGAAAAATAAATGAAGCAACGGATGTGGGCGCCGATTTAATACCTGCGGTGGACAACATCCACACTTTTGATACTACGATTACCGTAGAAGCGTACAACGATACCTTTGGCCTTGCCAATGATTCGCAATATCTCGGTCGCAGCGAAGAAATGTTTCTGGGAAAAATAAACAATGATCCATTCTTTGGAAAAACAGATGCTCAGATGTTCTTTGAACTGAAGCCCACAGTTTATGGTGCTTATCCCTTTGCCAGAAAAGACAGTGTAAAATTAGACTCGGTAGTATTGGTATTAAACTATCTGGAAACCTATGGCGATACCAATACAGCACAAACATTTAAAGTATATGAACTGGATCAAAGCAATAATTTTACGAATGATTCGGCATATTTGATACGCAAACAGAATTTTACTTTTAATACCGGAATGCCATTGAGTATGCCAGGTCAAACCTTTTTTCCAAAAAATCTAAAAGATTCTGTAAAAGCCTTTAGAGATACAACGAAGGGGCAATTGCGTATAAAGTTAGATACAGCTTTTGCAAGAAGGTTGTTTAATTATGATACCACCAATGCTTATAAGACAGATTCTATTTTCAGGTCTTTGTTTAAAGGATTTGCAGTAAGATCGGAAGGAAGCGGCAATGCTGTAATGGGATTCTCTCTTGTTGGCTTTAACACCAAACTTGCTATATATTATAATTATCCCAAGCCGGCTGGTGCTGGCAGAGATACTACCGTAAACTATTTCTTTTTTACGACGCTCTCGGCAGCAGCAAACTATGTAGGCAGAGATTATACCGGTACACCGGTAGCAAGTGCAGCAGGACAGAGCACACAATCTCCTGTTGTATATATTCAAAACTCTCCCGGCACTTTTGCTACTATTAAAATTCCTGCATTACCGGGTATAAGCAATCGGCTGATACATAGGGCTGAGTTGATAGCCGAGCAGATTTATGATATTAGTGACAGTACTTTCTTTTCTCCTGAATTGTTATATTTAGATGCCTATGATCCCGCAATTAGCACAGGTAAAAAATTCAGATCAATCCCATTTGATTTAACTTATAGTCTTCCAGATTTTGGGCAACCAACAAATCTTCCAACTTTTGGTGTTGCTCCTTTATATGCTATTGATGGATTTGGGAATAAGATTAGAACCTGGCATTTTAATATTTCAAGATATGTTCAAAATGTGCTGACTTCTAAAAGACCTTTATATGATTTGAGATTATATTCACCATTTTTTATGACAAACAGATATGAAAATGGTACTGCAGAAGCAACATCCTTTTCTTCAATATTCGGATTAAACTCATCAATAACGAAAGGTAGAATCCGTTTGGGAGGCGGCAATCATCCAACTCAAAAAATGCGGTTGAGAATTATTTATTCAAAACTATAACAAGTAATATTTATCAAGATATGTTTATAAACCCCTTGTGCTTTTACAGGGGGTTTTGTTCATTATAGCAGCAGCCTTATCTTTGCCGCCTCAAAAAGTATTAGTTCAGCAATAAAAAAATTAATTATGCCTTATTTATTTACATCAGAATCTGTAAGCGAAGGACATCCTGATAAAGTAGCCGATCAGATTTCGGATGCACTCATTGATAATTTTCTTGCATTTGATTCTCAATCAAAAGTTGCCTGCGAAACGTTGGTAACTACCGGTCAGGTTGTACTTGCAGGCGAAGTAAAGTCAAGAGCTTATCTGGATGTACAGCAAATTGCTCGTGATGTCATTCAGAAAATAGGTTATACTAAAAGTGAATATATGTTTGAAGCAAACTCATGCGGCGTATTATCTGCCATTCATGAGCAGTCTTCCGACATTAATCAGGGAGTAGAACGTAGAAAGAAAGAAGATCAGGGTGCTGGAGATCAGGGTATGATGTTTGGCTATGCTACCAACGAAACGGAGCATTATATGCCTATGGCACTGGATCTGGCTCATAATCTTTTGATAGAACTGGCTGCAATCCGCAGAGAGAAAAAATCAAAAATGCCTTATCTGCGTCCCGATGCAAAAAGTCAGGTAACGCTTGAGTACGATGATAATAACAGACCGGTGCGTATTGATGCTATTGTTATCTCGACACAGCATGATGATTTTGACAATGAAGCAAAAATGCTGGCCAAAATCAAGAGTGATGTTATCAATATTCTGATACCCAGAGTAAAAGCAAAATACAAGAAGTACAGAAAGCTGTTTAATGATAAAATAAAGTACCACGTAAACCCCACTGGAAAATTTGTAATAGGCGGACCACACGGCGATACCGGATTGACAGGTCGCAAGATTATTGTGGACACATACGGCGGTAAAGGAGCACACGGCGGTGGCGCTTTCAGCGGTAAAGATCCTTCAAAAGTGGATCGCTCTGCCGCTTATGCTACAAGACATATAGCAAAAAATCTGGTAGCGGCGGGTGTGTGCAGCGAAGCATTAGTTCAGGTTTCTTATGCTATTGGCGTAGCCAAACCAACGAGTATTAATGTCAATACTTTTGGAACGGCCAATGTGAATCTTACTGATGGACAAATCAGTAGAATAGTAGAAAACCTGTTTGATATGCGCCCTTACTTTATAGAGCAACGTTTTAAATTGCGCAATCCTATCTACAGCGAAACAGCAGCTTATGGACACATGGGACGCAAACCACAGATCGTTGAAAAAACATTTGTATCTCCTGACGGTAAAAAAGTTACCAAAAAAGTAGAGCTATTTACCTGGGAAAAACTGGATTATGTAAACAAAGTGAAAAAAGCATTTGGAGTATAGTCTTAGAATTTTCTTAATCAACCCTGATAGCATCATGTTTTCAGGGTTTTTTTTTTCTGATGTTTTGTTTTTGTTTTAAAAGGATCTACGTTTAATCTTATGGCAATATTTTATCCCAAACGGGATAGCAGGGAAGCGACAGGCTTGTTGTTACCGATATTTTGTGCCTAAAGACTCTTATTAGATTTTAAACTATACAAATCAACAAAGAGAATTAATAAAAAAGCAAAGCCCGTAGGGCATAGATAAAGGCAACAAATAAGAGCAGCCGTGAAACTTTGTCCCCATAGGGACAAAATGTAAACTACTTTCAAAAGTCTTACACTAAATTTGAAAAGTGAAAAACTTCAGACACCAGCAAAGGCCCAAAAAAAACACGTTAGTTATTGGCAGAGATGCAGTAATAGCTGCATTGCAAAGCGGAAAACAGATGGACAGAATCTATCTTGATGCCAAAGCGCAACATCCGCTTATTGGCGATATAAAAATACTGGCGGCCCAAAATGGTGTTCCGCTCAATTATGTACCTAAGGCAAAATTGGATGGCTTTAATATTGAGCAGCATGAAGGCGTAGTAGCACAAATTGCAAAAGTGCAATACCAAAATCTGCAAGATGTTATTTCCTGGGTGATGGAAAGTGGCGAAGCTCCTTTGTTTATTATTTTGGATGGTGTTACTGATATTCGAAATATCGGAGGCATAGCCCGCACTGCTTTTTGTTGTGGTGTACATGCCATTATCATCCCCGAAAAAGGAGTGGGGGCATTGAATGAAGATGCGATATTAACTTCGGCAGGTGCATTGGAAAAAATTGCTGTTTGTCGTGTAAACAGTTTGATGAAAGCAGTGGATGAATTGCACCTTAATGGCATTAAAGTTTTTGCTACCGAGATGAAGGGGGCAAAAAATATTGACGAAGTTGATTTTACAGAGCCTTGTGCTATTGTATTGGGAAGCGAAGACAAAGGAATTTATCCTGCATTACTGAAGACTTGCGATGAAAAAATAAAAATTCCTATGAAGGGAGATTTTGAAAGTCTGAATGTATCCGTTGCCACCGGCATGATTTTATATGAAGCCATGAAACAAAGAATGAAATGAGTGATAGAAAAGAAATAAAACTGATTGAATGTCCACGTGATGCGATGCAGGGCTGGCAGCATTTTATTTCTACAGAACAAAAAATTGCGTATCTCAATCAATTACTCAAAGTAGGATTTGATACCATTGATTTCGGAAGTTTTGTTTCACCCAAAGCTATTCCACAAATGGCCGATACTGAAACGGTGGTTCGTAGCATTGATACTTCAAACAGTATTTCAAAACTGCTGGCTATCGTAGCCAATCAAAGAGGTGCAGCTGCAACCTGTTCATTTGAACAAATTCATTATCTCGGGTTCCCGTTTTCAATTTCTGAAACTTTTCAACAACGCAATACTAATTCTTCAATTGTGGAATCGCTGGTCAGGGTAGAAGAAATTCAAAATCTTTGTATTAAATCGGGGAAAAAATTGGTTGTTTATATCTCTATGGGTTTTGGCAACCCTTATGGCGATAGGTACGATGAAGAAATTGTTTTTGAATGGGTGAACAGGCTAGTGGCGATGGATATAGAAATCATTTCGCTTGCCGATACGGTAGGCTTGGCAACACCGCAACAGGTTTTTGACATAACCAGCTATCTGATAGAGACCTTGCCGGGAATTGAAATAGGCGTACACCTGCACTCAACGATTGAAAACTGGAACGATAAATTAGATGCAGCAATAAAAGCAGGCTGCAAAAGGTTTGACGGAGCATTAAAAGGCATTGGTGGCTGCCCAATGGCCGATGATGAACTGGTCGGAAATATGAATACAGAGTGGATGATTCAAAAATTTACAGACTTAAATGTGTTGCCACCATTAAACACTGAAGCCTTAAACGAATGCCTGAGAATGGCAGATAAAATTTTTCAATAATGCAGTTCCAGCTACCCATTCAAATTGAGCCTTTAGAGGAACCCATTACTTATCAGGAAAAGATTTTATTGACTGGCTCTTGTTTTACAGAACATATTGGCGGTATGTTATCTGATTTAAAGTTTAAAACGCTTCAAAATCCACATGGCATATTATTTGGTCCCGATGCTGTTTGTAAAAGTCTGCATTCTTACATACAACACAAACAATACGCTGAAGCTGATTTATTTTCATTAAATGAAGTTTGGAATAGCTGGGATCATCATTCCCGATTTTCGCATATTGATAAACACAAATGTCTGGAAGGCATTAACGAAAGTCAGACTACTGCACATCTTTTTTTAAAAGAAGCAAATTGGCTGGTCATTACATTGGGTTCATCATTCACCTATGAATTGACCAAAGAGGCGGACACTGCCGGATTGGAGTTGCAAGGTAGAGTAGCTAACTGTCATCGTGCACCAGCCAACTGGTTTGTCAAAACCATGCTGGAGACTAAAGCTATCAAGGAAATGCTGGAGGCGACTCTAAAATCTTTGAAAGCATTTAATCCGGAACTAAAATTTATTTTCACCATCAGTCCTGTGCGGCATATACGTGATGGTGTAGTTGAAAATAATATTAGTAAAGCAAGATTGATAGAAGCGGTGCATTTTATTTGCAGCAAATTTGAATCGGCCTATTATTTCCCTGCTTATGAACTGGTGATTGATGTATTACGAGATTATAGATTCTATGACATTGATCTGGTGCATCCCAATTATGCGGCCACGAATTTTGTAATGGAACATTTTTCTGAAAATTGTATTGCGGCAGATGCTCAGCAATTAATGAAGGAGATAAGGCAATTGGTAATTGCAAGAAAACACAGGCCATTTCAACCTGAGACAAAAGCGCATCAACAGTTTTTAATTTCCCATTTTTTAAAGGCTAAAGACTTAAAATCGAGATATCCATTTTTGGAACTCGCTGAAGAGTTGGCCTATTTTTCTCAAACCTGAATATGTGGTTGATTAAACTTATATACTGGTTACATCTATTTGCAGTTCCGGTTTTAATATTGGGGTTAGCAGGATTGTTGTCAGACAATGAAATGGCTTTCATAATACTAACAAGTGCTGGTGTTGTATCAGGCATAGTGCTTGCTGAATATATCAGGAGAAAAACCGGATTAATTCACTTCTTTGGTGGGTTACACCGTTTTGAGAAAAAGGAAGAAGATAGTCTGCCTGACCAAAAATAAAAATGGTTTTGAAAACCTGTTAGAATTTCTTCTTGATATTCTCAATAATCTCACCTGCCTTTTCGGCCAACTTACTGTCTTTTGCTTTCTCTAAAAGTTCTTCCGCTTTTTCCTTTATGTTTTCAAAAAAACCATCTTTATTTTCGCCTGTAGCTGTACTTGCATTTGTTTTTTGCTGTGCAAAGTATTCCTGCGCTGTTTGAAAGGCAATTTGTGCCTGCTCAGGTGTGATACCTGCTTTCTCTGCAATTTTTTGAATGAGTTCCTGCATATTATAAAATTTAGATTACAAAATTAGAAAGCTTTCATCATATTCAAGTTAACTTATTGCTAAGAGTAGGGAGAGGAGGGGAAAAAGAAGTAAAACTTTTCCAGGTATAATAAGCAAGCTATTTTCTGGCAAGGTTGTACCTTTAGTCAATGAAAATGTTTTTTTCATTTTTGTTTTTACTTTTCACCCTTTCTGCAAAATCGCAGGATGAATTTGCAGCAACATCTTTTTATCAGGATCTGAAAAAACTGATAGCCGACGGACAGTCAGGCTTTAATGCTTTGAAAGGAAAAGAATTAAAAAGTCAGTATCCTGAGTTTCAAACAGAATATGAAATAACCTTGCCATTAGTCCCCGCTGATTCAGGCAAACTTATTTTCCCATCGGGAAAAACTCCCTATGCCGTTTATTTTTTTGAGCCTTCAAAAAACCGGATCAAGACAGATCAGCAAGCATTGAGTTTAAGAGATGCTATTCAGACTTCTTATGAGAAATCACTTTATGTTCGTACTTCAACCTATGTTTTAGATAAGAAACCTTACACTAATTCTTATTTTTTTGACAATGCCACTGAGGATAATAATGCAAATGCAATCTTCAGAACCTGTCTTTACTTTCAAAATGGTAAATATTACCTGCTATTGGAAGTGAGGGGTAAAAAGAATCCCTGAGAGTGAAAGTGCAACATTTTTTACTGTTCCAATGCTATCAGTTTCTCAAATACTTTATCATATTCATTTTGAAGATTGTGTAATTCCTCAGTAGCTTTTTTAAATGCAGCTTCGGTTTCTAAAAACTTAGTTTTATCGGAGTAGGTTTCAGGGGATGCCAGTAATTTTTCCAATTCAGATTTCTTATTTGTCGTTGCAGCAATTTGTTCTTCCAGTAGTTGAATCTGTTTTTGTACTTTCTGTAATTCTTTTTTGGCAGCCTTGTCGATAACTACATTGTCTTTCGGCTGGTTAGAAACGGTGCCTTTCATTTCTTTAGACACAGGATGACTCTCGGATTTCTTTTGCTTTTCAGGATCGGCTTTTTTGGGTTTTGCCTCTGATTTTCTATTACCTGTTTCAGCATTCTTTGCCATTCTTTCTTTCCATTGCACCCATTCTTCATATCCTCCTTTAAATTCTTTTAACTCCTGATCAACAATTTCCCAAATTTTATTTGCAGTTTTTGAAACAAAATATCGATCGTGGCTTACCAGTATTGTTGTGCCTTCATATTTATTCAGCGCTTCTATCAACAAGTCGCAGCTATGCATATCCAGGTGGTTGGTAGGTTCATCAAGCATTAAAAAATTGGCTTTGCTTACAATTACTTTTGCCAGCGCCACTCTTGCTTTTTCACCACCGCTTAATATTTTTATTTTCTTATCTGCATCATCACCACTAAAAAGAAAACATCCCAACAAGGAACGAAGTTCCAGTTCGGTCATCTGGCTTCCACATTCTTTCATTTCATCAATAATGGAATTTTGAATGTTCAAAGCTTCTAACTGATGCTGTGCATAAAAACTCTCATCAACATTATGTCCCCATTTTCTTTCGCCTTCAATTTCCTCCGAACCGGCAATAATTCTCAACAGGGTAGATTTTCCTTTTCCGTTGGCGCCAATCAATGCTATTTTATCACCACGTTCGATTTCGGCAGTAGCGTTTTTGATAATAATATTTTCACCAAAAGATTTTGAAATGTTAGTGAGTTCGCATAACACTTTGCCTGGTGTTTTATCAACTCTGAAATTTATTCGAATATTGGGTCTTTCCAATGCTACGTCTTCAATTCTCTCCAGGCGGTCAAGCTTTTTCATAAGACTTTGCGCCATTGCCGCCTTACTTGCTTTCGCCCGGAATCGTTCAATCAATCTCTCATTTTGACGAATATAGTCCTGCTGATTTTCAAAAGCCTTTTGCTGCATTTCAATTCTGATGGCTTTTTCCTTTTCAAAGTATTCATAATTGCCGGTGTAGATGTGCAATTGCTGTTGATATACTTCTACAATTTTTGTAACCATTCGGTTTAGAAAATATTTATCGTGACTCACAATAACAACCGAGCCCTGGTAATGCTGCAAATATTTTTCAAGCCATTCAATTGAAGGAAGATCTAAATGGTTGGTAGGTTCGTCTAGTAAAAGCAGATCCGGCTGTTGTAATATCATTTTTGCCAACAACACCCGCATACGCCATCCGCCGCTAAATTCTTTATAGGGTCTTTGCAAATCTGCATTTGCAAATCCAAGCCCCTGTAATATTTCTTCTGTTTTATGATGAATATTATAACCGCCAATGGTTTCCAGTTCCTGAAGTTTGTCACTGTATTCATGCAGTGTTTTTTCGTCGCCGGTTTTTTCCAACTCTTTGCCTAGTTCCTCAATTTCTTTTTCTAATTGCAATACTTTTTCAAAAGCACCCAACGCTACTTGCAAAATAGAATCCTGGGTGTCAAAACTCAACAAATCCTGATGTAAATATCCAATGGAAGTCCCACGGCTTCTTTCTACAGTACCATTTGAAGGCTGATATTCGCCTACGAGAAGCTTAAGCAAGGTTGATTTCCCGGTGCCATTGTAGCCAATAAGTCCTATTCGTTCGCCCGGCTGTATATGCCAGGTAGCCTCTTCTACAATTACCCTTGCTCCAAATTCAAAAGTAACATTCTGTAATCCTGCTAACATAATTTTTTAAATGGGATGACTGTATTCAAAAATTCAGATATCCCTTGTTTTAATAATTGAAGCGGCAAAAATAATGTTTTAGCCATCAACAGCTATCGATATTATCTTTGCAGTTCATTTTATGAGAAAAGTTTTCTGTACTTTATTGATATTCCTTTTTACTGTTTCTGTTTATTCGCAAAATGCCCTGCTTTCGGGCCGCATGGTATTGAATGGATATATTCGGGATAGTCTTTCTGGTGAAACAATTATTGGAGCCAGCATCACTGTTAATGGAAAATCAAAAGGCGTTTCCAGCAATCTTTATGGCTTTTATTCGCTTACCCTTGGGCAGGGCAGTTATGAAATCAGTATTTCACATATCGCCTATTCGGAAAAGTCATTTCTTCTTTCACTTGATAGCAGTATTACAATTAATGTGGATTTGGTTCCCAAAACTTTTTCCAATGCAGAAGTGGTCGTTTATAGTAAAAAAAGAGATGCCAATGTTCGCAATGCACAAATGGGAAAGGTGGACCTTACGATGACTCAAATTAAAAACATTCCAGCTTTTATGGGTGAGGTAGATTTGCTGAAAGCCATACAACTCATTCCGGGAGTAAGAAATGCAGGAGAGGGGAATGCTGGTTTTTATGTACGGGGAGGCGGTCCCGATCAAAATCTGATTTTACTGGATGATGCTACCGTTTACAATACCGGTCATTTATTTGGCTTCTTTTCAATTTTTAATTCGGATGCCATTAAAAATGTTTCGCTTATTAAAGGCGGTATGCCAGCTCAATATGGCGGCCGCTTATCTTCAGTAGTGGATGTGGCGATGAAGGATGGCAATATGCGCCAATTACAAATTGACGGAGGTGTTGGACTCATTGCTTCAAGGTTCTCCATTCAGGGGCCTTTAAAAAAGGATAAAGCATCATTTATTGTTTCTGCACGTCGTACTTATGCTGATGCGTTGGCAAAACCGTTTATTAAAAAGACCAGTAATTTTTATGGTTCCGGATATTATTTCTATGATTTAAATGCGAAACTGAATTATCGTTTTTCCGACAAAGACAGACTATTCCTTAGTGGTTACTTTGGGAGAGATGTTTTTGATTTTGTAAATACGAAACGTTCCTTTAGTACTAATATTCCCTGGGGAAATTCTACGGCCTCACTTAGGTGGAATCATGTTTTTAACCGAAGACTTTTTTCAAACACCACGTTGCTTTATAATGATTATAAATTCCGGTTTTCTGCAAGACAGGAAAATTTTGAAATTGCACTTTCTTCAGGCATTAAGGATGGAGGCCTGAAAACTGATTTTGATTTTTATCCCTTGCCCAATCATAAGTTGAAATTTGGCGGCATGGTTACTTTTCATCAATTTATTCCCAATGTTGTTTCAGGCCGTCAGGATTCTGTAATATTTACACCCAATAATGAAGGAACAAAGTATGCAGTGGAAAGCGCTGTCTATTTACAAGATGACTGGGAAATAGGAGAACGTTGGAAAATTAATTATGGCTTGCGCTGGAGCCATTTTACACAGGTAGGTCCTTATAAAAAATTTCTACGTGATGCTGATGGCAACAAATTAGACAGCACTGTTTACAATAGTTTGGAGCCTGTAAAAACTTACGGTGGACCAGAGCCACGGATGACAATAAGATATGCAATTGATGCAGCTACCTCAATTAAAGCGAGTGTATCACGTAATCTACAATACATACATTTAGTAAGTAATTCTGGAAACACTTTGCCTACAGATTTATGGGTGCCCAGTACTTATTTAGTTAAACCTCAAAAAAGCTGGCTATATGCTTTGGGGTTGTTTAAAAATTTTGATGATAATCGTATTGAAGCGTCGGCTGAATTTTATTACAAGTCCATGCAAAATCAGATTGATTACAAAGAAGGTTATACTCCATCTTTAAATGATCCCGAATCTGAATTCGTATTTGGTAAAGGATGGAGTTATGGCACAGAATTTTTTGTAAACAAAACCAGAGGCAGGTTTACCGGATGGGTTGGTTATACATTATCATGGACCTGGCGTCATTTTAAAGACCTAAACGAAGGGATTCGCTATCCTGCCAAATATGATCGTCGTCATGATTTGTCAATTGTTGCGGGATATGAAGCAAATAAAAAATGGAAATTGGGTGCTGTATTTGTATATGGAACAGGCAATGCGATGACGCTGCCTGAAAGATTTTATTTGATTAACGGAGTACTTACTCAGGAATACAGTCGCCTGAATCAATACCGGATGAAAGCCTATCACCGATTGGATCTTTCAGCCACTTTCACTCCAGTTCCAAAGAAAAACAGGAAATTAAAAAGTTACTGGGTATTCAGCATTTATAATGTGTACAGCCGGTTAAATCCTTACTTCATTTATTTTGACCAAAATGGAAGTGCTCAAAATGGCGATCTGAAAGTTGAAGCAAGACAGGTTTCTTTATTCCCCATTTTGCCGGCGGTAACCTGGAATTTTAAATTCTAATATTGCTTGTCATCAAAGTTGGTTTTCAATTTCTCAAATAAGTACTTTGATTTTTATTTGTATCCCAATTCTTTATTGGGAGCCTTTTGAAGTTAAAGTTTTCTATTAGTGAAATATTCCCAAAACGTGGTGCCTGCGAGTTTGTATTTTTTTATATAATCACATTTTAGTTTAACAGGTTCTTCATCATCATAAGTGATATTTTTTTTTCTGCGTTAAACAAATAAGGAGCTTTTGATTGGGAATCCCAATATCTGAGCTGGTGACAAACTTTCCTTTTCCATAAAAAACAATTTCCATAACCACTTTTTTAAGATCTTTAATATAATCGGTATTATTAATTTGTTATTGGTTGAGGCGTATAATTCTGATATTTAAAAAGATGTGTCATTTACATTTTAATAATAATAAAATCAAATAAAAGCGATTGGTCAAATTGATATTTTATTTGAACACATGTGTTACACGAAATATTGCATTAATTTTAGTCTCAATTTTGATAAAATGAAATTGTAACCATGTATTCAAAAGAACTAGCTATAATAAAAGTAGAGAGCGAAGGTATTTCAACATTGCAGCAAATTTGCCGTCAGACTTTTATTGAAACTTTTGCCGATTGTAATACAGAGGAAAACATGCAGAAATATCTTGATAAAAGTTTCTCTCTTTCTAATCTGCAAAGTGAATTAAATGACAAAAATGTTTCCTGCTATTTTGTATATGTGGAAAACGAAGTGGTTGGATATCTGAAAATTAATGAGGGATCAGCACAAACTGATTTAAATGACGACCGGGCGATTGAAATTGAAAGAATTTATGTATTGAAAAAGTTTTATGGCAAAATGGTTGGACAAGCTCTGTTGGAAAAAGCAAAGGAATTTGCCAGACAAAAAGCTGCTGATTTTATTTGGTTAGGTGTTTGGGAAAAGAACGAAAGAGCCATTAAGTTTTATAAGAAACATGGATTTATTGAGTTTGGTAAACATATTTTCAATCTTGGGTATGATGAGCAGATGGATTTAATGATGAAATTAGAATTGTAAAACTTTCTGTGCATTTTAATTTGTAAGCATATTTTTGTTATTAAAATGGAATTGAATTATGAGTACTGCAACAATTGAAGAAGGTGTAGTGCACACCGTGCCTCCCGACATTAAAGCCGCATTGCTATCAAATGCAGGCTTGTTAAAAAAATGGAACAAGCTTACCCCGCTTGCCCGCAACGAATGGATATGCTGGACAACTATTGTAAAGCAGGAATCAACCAGAAAAGAGCATGTGGGAAGATTAAAAGAAGAAATTTTGGAAGGAAAGAAAAGGCCCTGCTGCTGGCCGGGTTGTCCGCATAGAAGGGAGAGTGCAAAGAAGTGGTTTAAGGGTATTGAGTAGAAGATTGATTCATTTATCAATTAAAAGAAGCTGAATCCGGATATTCATTCTGATTATTTCTGCATTTAAAATTACTTTCTTGAATCCAAATAAAAATATACACCAACACCTGATACGTATTCATCAGTTAATGAATGATTCACTTAATGCATATAAGGCATACAACCAAAATGGGAAAACCTATCGATTTGCAAAAGAGTTGAGAAAATGTAATATGGAAATGATAACATTGCTTCAGGTCGATTATATACATCACGACGAGAAGTTAAATGACGCAGCAAATGCGTTAATTGAACACTATACAATTTGGCGAAATAAATGGGATGATATGGAAGCCACCATATTGCCAGCGCCGGATGATGTTTTTATTTTTGAAAATGAACACCGGTTTCCTAAATGGGCTTCAGAAATTTTTGAAGCGAAACTTCTGAAGCTAACTGAGAATAATTAAGCTGATTTTTTCTCTTCACTTCTGATATTATGTCTGATGGCATCCCAATATTCTTTGCCATACGCAACCAATATCTCTTCGCCCGGAAAAATATCTTTTACCGATTTGATATAAACCTTCAAACCTTCTTCTATATATTCTGAATTATTGGTAATTCCTTTTACTCTTGCAATGCCTCGGGCATCATTGGCATAACGGGCAAGTGCCGAAAATGTTTTTGCGGCATCTATAACATGATAACGTTTTACATAATAGATATATCCATTTTCATGCTTATCAGGATTTACTTCCTTCCAGGTTTTGATACGTCCTTTGTACTCAACAATTCTGGTTCCTTTAGGAATAAATTTTTTTGCAAATAATCCTTTTCCAGCTCCAGGAAGTTTTGATTTTTTTACGATTACATCTTTTTCAAGCAATGCCATTTCTCTTTTATTTAAAGTGTGCAAATATAGAGTAACTGCATTTGGTTTCATTATTAAAAACATTACTGACAAATGTTATCTTTGCGCCTGATTTACCAGAAAAAATTTTAAATATTAAATATGAAGGAAGTTGTAATCATATCAGCAGTTCGTACACCTATGGGAAGCTTCGGCGGGTCATTAAAATCTATAACATCAACACAGTTGGGTGCAATTGCCATCAAAGCTGCCGTAGCTAAAGCAGGTATTGAAGCCGCTCAAGTTCAGGATGTATTGATGGGTTGTGTCATTCAGGCCAATCTGGGACAGGCGCCCGCAAGGCAGGCGGCCAAGTTTGCCGGACTGCCCAATGAAGTGAACTGTACTACAGTGAATAAAGTGTGCGCCAGTGGTATGAAAGCAATTGCACAAGCAACTCAAAGCATTATGCTGGGCGATGCCGATATTGTAGTAGCCGGCGGAATGGAAAGTATGAGCAATGTGCCTTTTTATAGTGATGCCATACGATGGGGAAATAAATATGGTAATGCATCATTGATTGATGGCCTTGCCAAAGACGGACTTACAGATGTATATGATGGAAAAGCGATGGGCAATGCTGCCGAACTGTGTGCTAAGGAATGTGGCATTAGCCGCGAAGATCAGGATGCATTTGCCATTGAAAGTTATAAACGCAGTCAGGCCGCCTGGGAAGCGGGTAAGTTCAATAATGAAGTAGTACCCGTAGAAATTCCGCAACGCAAAGGCGACCCGATTGTATTTGCAAAAGATGAAGAACCCTTCAATGTTAAGTTTGATAAAATCCCTTCATTAAATCCTGCTTTTCAAAAAGACGGAACCGTAACGGCGGCCAATGCAAGTACCATGAATGATGGCGCTGCTGCACTGGTATTGATGAGTGCAGATAAAGCAAAAGAACTGGGACTAAAGCCTATTGCTAAAATAAAATCTTATGCGGATGCCGAACAGGCACCTGAATGGTTTACAACTACTCCTGCATTAGCTGTGCCAAAGGCTGTAGCCAAAGCAGGTTTGCAAATGAGCGATATCAGTTATTGGGAATTGAATGAAGCGTTTAGTGTGGTGGGTATTGAAAATACAAAACGAATGAAACTGGATCCTTCAAAAGTGAATGTACATGGTGGGGCTGTTTCAATGGGTCATCCACTGGGTGCCAGTGGTGCCCGCATCATTGTTACGCTTATCAATGTACTTAAAGCTAATAATGCGAAGTACGGCGCTGCAGGTATTTGTAATGGAGGCGGAGGTGCTTCGGCAATGGTGATTGAAAATATTTAATAAACCTGATGTTGTTAATGCCTCTTCCCATGCGAAGGGGCATTTTTATTTTAAGGCCTTGATGATTATTGTTTAATTTGCTGCAACGAAAAAATATGAAAAAGCTAATCACCAATATTGCGCAATTGGTAAACATCCGAGAGAAAAATCAACTGCTGCGAGGCAGCGATCTGAAAACGTTACCGATATTGGAAAACGCTTACCTATTCATCAATGATGGCATTATAGAAAGCTATGGACCCATGCAGGAGTTAAGCTCCAAAAAAATGAATGCAGCAGAAACAATTGAGGCAAAAGGAAGTTTTGTTATGCCCTGCTGGTGCGATAGTCATACGCATTTGATTTTTGCCACATCACGTGAAGAAGAGTTTGTAGATAAAATAAAGGGAATGAGCTATGCTGAAATTGCTGCAAGGGGAGGAGGCATTCTAAACTCTGCCGCCAAGTTGAATGGCATGCCAGAGGAAACTTTATACAATCTTGCAAAAAACCGTTTAGCACAAGCCATAAAATCAGGTACTGGTGCTATAGAAATAAAAAGTGGTTATGGATTGAGCGTGGAAGGTGAATTGAAAATGCTGCGAGTAATAAAAAGGTTGAAAAAAGAAGCACCTATTCCTGTAAAAGCCACTTTTCTGGGTGCACATACTTACCCTCCTGATTATAAAGAAAATCATCAAGGATATATTGATTTAATCATTAACGAAATGCTTCCGGTAATTGCCAATGAAAAACTGGCGGATTATATTGATGTGTTTTGCGAAACAGGTTTTTTTTCTCCTGAAGAAACAGAAACCATCTGCAAAGCAGGAATGAAAATTGGATTGAAACCAAAAATACATGCCAATCAACTGAACCTTTCCGGCGGTGTGCAGGCAGGTGTGAAGCTGGGAGCCGTGTCGGTAGATCATTTAGAAACGATGGATGATGCGACTGTTCATTTATTAGCTGCTTCATCCACTATTGGCACCTTGTTACCCACTGCAGCTTTCTTTTTAAGAATGCCTTTTCAGCCTGCACGACAATTGATTGATGCAGGTTGTGCCATTGCACTGGCGTCCGATTTTAATCCCGGTTCATCACCATCGTTCAATATGAATCTGGTAGTGGCCATGAGTTGTATTCAAATGAAAATGCTGCCCGAAGAAGCCATTAATGCTGCTACCATCAACGGTGCTTATGCAATTGAACTGGAAAATGAAGTGGGAAGTATAGGAGCAGGAAAAAAAGCCAATCTGATATTTACAAAACCCATTCCATCACTTGCCTATCTGCCCTATTCGTTTGGTGAGAACCTGGTGGACAGGGTGATGATTGATGGGACGTTTATGTAGAATGAAAATTCTTTTGTTTTTGAAGATCTATGGTGAATTAGTTCGAAGGCCAGTGTATTTAGGCTCCCCCTTTTTAGTACAGTTTAAATGTAGACTATTTTGTTCATGGTTTATTCAACGCTATGGGGGTAGTGTAGTGAAGGCGTAGCCGTAGCGGAACGTAGCCCCATTGCGTTGAGGTTTTTTTGTTTATACATCTTTGACGATTTCGGAGGAATTACGCTTCTCACTTTACAGGATTGACAATTTAGCTATTGTTGATTTATTTATGTTTCATATCTTTGAAGTGAGATTAGAACTCACTAAATGACTATAAGAAATAAAAATCTTTCCTTTCAGGCGACTGAATTGCTTGACCAACTGAATCAAGCAAAGCAACTTTGCTTTGGTATTGACAAGGCAAAAAAACTTCTTCCGAACTCAAACCCGGATGCAGTAAAGCGATTGCTAAGTGATATGACCAAACGAGGTTTGCTCATGCGGGTTAAGGACGGTCTTTATTACATCATTCCGTTTGAGCAGGATGCAAAAACATTTATGCCCGACTGGCATTTGCTTTCACAATATCTTGTAGGTGATGCGAATTATTATATCGGATATTTTTCTGCATTACAAATTCACAGTTTGACAACACAGCCGAATTTGAAAGAACAAATTGTGGTGAGCAAACAAATCAAACCGTCAACATTGAAAGTAAAAGGGATTCCGTTTCAATTCATCTATCACAATGAAGAACATTTTTTTGGTAGTAAAAAAACTTGGGTTGACAGTTTCAATAAAGTTCAATGTTCCGATTTGGAAAAAACTATCATTGACTGTTTGTTCAAACCCAAGTATGCCGGAGGGATTACGGAAATTGCCAAAGCCCTGCACAAGACAAAAGACAAACTTGATTTTCAAAAACTTTTTGAATACGCCAAGCAATTCAAATCACAAGCAACAATCAAGCGTTTGGGATTTCTTCTTGAACTATTACAAATTCAAAATCCTGTAATTGAAAAATTACAGAAACTGCGAACCAACTCTTTTGTGTTGTTAGAGCCAACACACCCAAAGCAGGGTAAAACAATTTTCCGTTGGGCAATTCAGCAAAACTTAGACAACGATTCTATTCTTTCACCTATTTACAGTTAAAATGATTGAACCAAAAGAGATAAATAAAGTTGCCACTGAAAACAAGGTGAACGATAGGCAGATTGAGAGGGATTATGTTTTGAGTTGGGTTTTGTTTGCAATCTCTAAGAATAAAATTCTCAACGAAGCAATGGTGTTTAAAGGTGGAACTGTTTTGAAGAAAGCATACATGGATGATTACCGCTTCTCGGAAGATTTAGATTTCACACTCCTTGACGAAACAATCACCAATGACCAAATCAAGGATGAGTTCAAAAAAATTTTTGTGTTTATCAGAGAAAAAGCAAATATTGAAATGCAGATTGATGATAAGAAGTGGACGATATATGAAACCGGCAGCCCACAGTTTTACATTGACTATGTTGGCCCATTGAAGGGAAATATGGAAGCAGGGATTTGAAAATTGACATCACAAGAGGAGAAGTTTTAGAAACTGATATTGAGAACAAATCAATTTTCAGAAGCTATTCAGACCTTGAGGAAGAATTCAATTTGAACTGTTATTCACTTGCAGAAGTGTTGATAGAAAAAAATACGGCAAAATGCAGCAGATAAAAACAGAAAGATTAATTTAGAAGCTCAATCAAAGGCGGTTTATCAAAATGATAAAACAGTATGGGTTGAAAAAGCAAACTGCCCCGATAGCTATCGGGGTTAAAAGCAAACAAAGTAGAAAAGATAAGACCGATACTTTCTCCATAATAGCAAGTTTACGGCGAAGTCGGTCAACTCAAAAGTAAACCGCAAAGCCCCGATGTTACGGGGCTTTATATGGTGGCTTTGCGGATACTTTTCTAATTGTTGTACGTTACTCATAAGATACATCTTCAACAAAAAAGATAACTATGCAAAAACAAGTTTTATTTTTCATGTTGCTGATCTTACATGCAAAAATATTCGCCCAATCAGACAGTCTTGTTTTGAGAGATTTAACACTCGACAATACAGCTCCTGCTGGCATGACAGAATTGATTATTCCATCAGGGAACTCATTGCTAGCCGGGTTCATGTACAGAGCTAATGGTTCAAAAAAGCATCCTACAATGCTGCTTTTGCATGGTCTGCCGGGAAACGAACGCAATCTTGACATTGCGCAGTTTGTTAGGAGTAAAGGCTGGAATGTTCTTTACTTTGACTATCGTGGATCATGGGGCAGTCAGGGAACATTTAGCTTCAAGAACTGTGTTGATGATGTAGTTAATGCAGTAGAATTTTGTAAAAAGTATCAAGACTCTTTAAAAATTGATACTTCAAGGATTGTCTTATTCGGACATAGTATGGGTGCTTGGGTATGCTTCAAAGCCCTTGAACAATTGCCATCAGTTAAGAAAGGGTTTGCGTTGTCAACATGGAATATCGGGACATATTATAATTCAATTTCGCCTAAAACAGGTCGTAATCTCTTCATGTTAAATACCACTCTTGAAGACCTGTATAATTCAGTTGACCAAAATAAAGCTTATTACAATCTAATCAACGACAATTTTGAATCATTTAGAGGGAAGCAGATTTTTATGATAGATGAACACAAATTCAACAACCAATTAGCAGAAACGATTAAAAAGTCGGAACCGAAGAATTTCGAGTATTTAGTATGGCAAACAGACCATTCGTTTACCAACAAAAGAGTTGCATTAATGAAAAGACTTGTGGAGTTTTTGAACTTGTAAGCAGCGTACAACATGAACTGTGCATAAAACCAAATAAATCTTAAGGTTTTTGTGAACAGAAATTTGGTTGATATATAGTTCCTTTTTTTGCCACTGCAAATACTTGTTTGAGCAACTTATTCATCACTGCTATTAGTGCTTGTTTACCCGTTTTACCGTTTGCTTTTAGCCGTTCGTATAACGCCCTGCAGGCCGGGTTGGTTAGCTTGGCATTCATGGCACACATGTATAGCACATCACGCATGGCCTTTCCTCCTTTTTTGTATATGCGCCCACTTCCTTTTATACTGCTGCCACTGCTGTACTCGGTGGGGCTTAAGCCCGCATAACTGATTAGCTGCCGATGGTTTTTTGTATTTCTAAAGCCCTGGGTAAATATGATAAGCATGGCCGTACCCCGTTTGCCTATCCCTTTTACACTGCTGATACTTTTGTGCTGTTGTGGCTGCCATTCTTTTAACAGTAGTTCTAATTTTTTTTCTAAAAGCTTTACTTCCTTTTCCAACTGAGCTTTTACTTTCTGCAATGATTTAATGGTGTCTTTGCTGGGAACTGGCAATAGCTTCAGGCTGTGCAATTGATTATTAAACCGCTTGATCTGCTCGGTGTATTCCCGGATGGTGTTATACAACTGCTTGCTCTCAAAATAAGCACTGTCGGGCATTTCCCAAAAATCAGGACGCTGCTCAATGGCAAACCTACAAATCCAGCCACTATCCTTTTTATCGCTTTTATTGCGCTCTAAATGCATCTGAATATAACGCTTGATGCTGATGGCATTTACCACGCTTAAACGACATCCCTGCTCATGCAGATAAAAAGCCAGGCGAATGAAATACACACCGGTTGCCTCCATTACAAAATGATAGTTGGTGCCCGTGTGTTCCAGAATTTTTTTGAACCCGGCGTTGTTGTTACCCACTTGTAAATGAAAGAGCTCACCAAGGTTGTTTTGATAGGTAACATCCAGGGCAAGGTGAGAAACATCAATACCGCAGCATAATAAATTGTTGTCCATGATGTGTTATTTTAAATGAATGTTTTAACTTTAGGGGTAAGAAAAGGGGTGGTGGCTATCATGTTATAATGGCTCAAAGCCAAAGCGGTTTTACAGCCTTACTCCGCCCTTTGTTCTTTCAAATATTTTTATCCAAGTTCCTTTACTAAATTTAGTGAATTGTAAACATAGGAAGCGGTTTGGCAATATGGCGGGGTGACGTATATATGCTCACTTTTTGTTCACTATACGGCTGCAGTCCGGGCTGGACTTTTACTATTGAGCTTTAGTTGTTATCTTCATCATTAGTAATTCTATTCGGCTTTGGTTATGGGCTGACGATTTTCAATTACCGCCACATCGCCAAGCCGTAGCCGTTGTAGGTAACCCTATAGCAACATCCTGCACTCATTCAACATCTATTACTTTGACAAACCCGATAACAGGCCGACACACAATTACAGCACATTTGCAGGCTCACAAAGCCAGACACAAAGCCAACCTGCAAAAGAGCTGTAATTCTGCCAACGCTTCAACCCAGCAGCAGAACTTATCCAAGCGACAGAATAAAATTTCAACATTAAGTCATAAAACTATTCAGGAAATTCAAAATCAATGCTTCCATATCTATTTGGACTAATCAGTGCTTTCTGTTTTGGCATCAGCAATGTTTACTGGAAAACGGCAGGCAAATCCATCAGCTTTTCTAGTGCTGTTTTTTTTCGAGGGATAATAGCTACTTCATTCTTTGCCGCTACATGGTTCATTCTGGCAAATTCTAATAACAACACTACCCTTACCATTAATGCAGGGGCGACGATATCACAATACCTGAAAACAATGCTGCTTTGTTTGGTATGTTCGTTGGGTCTTGTCTTTTATTTGCTATCTCTAAATTATTCGCCAGTCAGTATATCAGTTCCGCTTTCTTCAATTAATATTTTCAGTATCCTGACAGCAGTATTCATTTTGGGAGAAACTTTTAAGACGATATACTTTGCTTCGTTCACATTAGCCTTTGTCGGAATATTATTATCACAATCTTTTAGAATTGACAATAAAGGAATACAGTGGAATAAAGGAGCAACTTTTGCTTTGCTTGCATCTTTATTTTGGGGAACCACGTATGCCTTATTCAAATTCTCTGCTTCATGGCTTGGAGCAATTCCTTTGGCCTTTATTCTCGAATGTTGTGTTACCATAACAGCTTTAGTGTGGATGCTATTCTCAAAATCCGGTTCTATTAAAAAGAATGGGCAATTATCAATCAAAAATATAAAGCATTATTTCATATTAGCTGCTTTATTGGTTGGCGGAACTTTTTTTTTCAACCTCGCTATTCAGCAAATTCCAGTATTGATGATTAATATACTGGGCAACTTCACTTTAATTGTTTCAATATCTGCGGGCATCCTTTTTTATAAAGAAAAACTAACTGCGAAACAAGTGACTGGAATAAGCTTAGTAGTCATTTCCATTGCCATTGTACAGTTTATAAAATGATTTTGAGCCTTATTTCTCTTTCAGTCTTTCGGCAACAAAGATATAATCCTTGTGCATTTGCTGATAAATAAACGGATCAAACAAGTTTGAATCAACACTCTTGAAATATTGAGAAGCCTTTCTTTTGTTCCCCTGCAAAACGTTTGCATAAGTTTTATAAATCAGTAATTCATTTTGACCTTTCGCCCCCCAATGCGTTTTCGCTTTCTTTGGTGGTTTTTCATGGTGCTTTTCAAAATCGTTGACAACCTGTACAAGCCAATCGGTTCTCATACTTCTGAATAATTCCCTGCAGAGATAAAGTGCAAACCCTAAAGCTTTTTCATAATCTTTTACATACGCATATTGCTGAATAGTCATGTAATATGGTGAAGTTGCATTAAAGTGATGGCATGATTCTTCGGAAAGACAAATGCCAATATAACGGGCTGCGGGAATCTCATGAATATGTGCCGATATTTTCAATCCTTTTATTTTTTTATACCAGCCGATTCGTTGAATGACATTACCCGATTGTACAGCCTGACTGAATTTCAGTGCAAAATAAAACAGCTTGTCCTGTACTTCACTTTGCTTTTGCCTGTGATACGCATCCAACAACTTGCCGTAATAGCCTTGCAAATAATCTTCATCAACAAACCATTCTATAAAATACCGTTGTGCATTTTTGTTGACAGCCAGCGATTCTGTAAGTTCATCTGCAATATCGGGATGACTCCGAAACATCAAACCCATCGTTTGCCCAACATAATACATTTGCACGGGGCTATGAATTTTTTCATCAAAAATTACAGGCATATTAAACACCTGTTTTAAGAATTGAATATTTTTTTGCCTTGCAGCTATACTAATCATTTCAATAATAAAGGGAAATATTTCCGACCCCTTACCCAACTGCCTGCACAGGCTAACAATTCTTTTTGTATTGATGGTTTGTGTAGTAAGCGAAATAGATATTTGATGGTGCAGCAGGTGAATATCATTTGTAAAGCCATCATCTATAATTGATTTTGTACCACCCGGTGCAGTAATGATTTCTGCCTTTTCAATATTCGCAAGCAGACTGCTCCAATCCTTATACCCAATGTAAGTCGCAATTATATCTAATGTATAAAGCCGTGGCTGTTCAACGCTTTTTGCAAATCCAAACAATCGCTTCAATGTAGTGATGCTTACCCGTTCATGGCAAACTTTATTGATACTATTAGCAAGCCCATCACAATCCTTTGAATAGCGAAGGGGCTTTCCATACCGGGCTTCAATTTTCTGACGAATAGCAGCAGTAATCATACAAGAAAGATAAAATAAAAATTAAAGACACCACCTCCCGTAATGTAATGAACGGAATGAACGAAATGAATGAAACGTTTTCTAAGAAACCAAAAAATGAAAATTAAATTTGGCAAACCACTTGAATGTCAAAATTCATTACACTGAAGGAAACGTATAATCCCCTAACAACTCAAGGCTTAGGTGAGAAATCTATCAATACTTCTGAAATTATACATATTTCAAGACTTGCCTTTTCTCCTTACAAAAGAATAAAAACAATCAAAAGCAGGATTCATCTTACCAATGGAGAAATATTTGACGTAAAAATATCCAACGAAGAAATTTTACTAATGATAAATAAAGTATTATGAAGCATATATTTCTCCATGTATTGGCTATCACAGTATTTCTGAATAAATCTTACTCTCAAAAAACATTGAAAGAATACTACGATATTTTTAATACTCAAATAAAAGAAGAGTTACAAGTAAATGCCTACGGTTTAGGAGAGGGGTTTTACAAATCATATTATAAAAGAGGTGGCTTTAAGGAAACTGGATTTTATTCAAAAGGCAAAATGACAGGGCTATGGTCATACTATTCAGAAGGTGCAACAAAACCGTATCAGCAATGGAAATTTGATAACCAAGGCAGAAAAATAATGTATAAAAATTGGTATTCAGGACATCTGACTGGTAAATTAGAAGAATGGACAGAATGGTCGCAAGAAGAAACTGATGAAAACGGTTATCCGTTAATAACAAAGCATATCCTTTACACAGATAATGAGGTTGATGAGAATTATAGTATCATAAAATATGGAGTGGGTTATTATATGCTGTATGACCTTGATATTAGAAGAAGTTTGCCTTTAGAAAAAAGATACTTTAAAGAGTATTATTTTACTGGCAAAATTAGGCATCAGTGGATATTTACAAAGGATAAAAAAAAAATAGAGACATGGTATGACGAAAGCGGAAACCTTTTAATGAAAACAACCGAACAACTTCAAAATAATATCCAAGAATTCAAACCCGGTACAACCAAAATTCAAACAGCAAATATTCAAGAGAAATATACCGTTGAAGAAACAACCTACCTTTTCAAAGACCCTGATTTATTGTCAGACATTCTTATAGAAGTTGAAAAAGGGGCTATTATTATTGCTAAAAACATTGAATCAAAAGATTTTAAAAAAGTTACTCATAAAGGTATAACCGGATATATTTACTCTTTATCTTTATCGCCTTTTTCAAACTAATTTTAGCAATCCCAAGTTATTAAAAGCCCTGACTACTGTAAAACATTAATAAATTGAAAAAATAAACAAAATGAAAAAGACCTCTTCACTTTTTTTTATATTTATGCTGTTTCTCTTGTCAACCAAACTATCAGCACAAACCTTATATGCAGCATATATTTTCAACGGTAGTATAGGAAAAAATTCAATTGTACTTACATTTATAGTGCCGGATCATTTTTATAATTATGACCAAGGAAGCTACTATTACACAAAAAACAAACAGAAAATCGAATTCCGTGGACAAGATATGGCAGAAATAAATGCAGATGGTGTGCAAAAATTAACAGAAACAGTCAATGGGATAAATACAGGGTATTTTATTTTTAATAATCTTGATGTTATTGAATCAAAAAAAATAGTTGGAAAATGGTTCACTATGGATGGTAAAACCGTTTACCCAGTTGTTTTAACACTATCAAAAACTAAATATCCATATTAACCATTTATAAGAATGCCTTGCACACAGGGCTCGACACAATGCTAACAAGGCATATCCACTTGCCCTGCCTTACGCTTCCGAGACACAATCTTCTTAGTTGGACACAGACATTTACTTTAACGCACCAGGACGGGTCATACTACTATCAACGGCATATCCGTCTGACCCGAACACGGATGAGCAATAGATTATATTTTCAACTTTTGTATCTTCGGGCGGCAGCAGTTCCGGGCTGGAAGTTTTCCAAATGCCCTGCCGAACGCAAAGCTGTAGCCGTTAGCAGCCATTTCTAACTTGCACTTAACTTCTTTTATGATTAAGTCTAAAGAAGCTCCTACATAACCAATGCTACAAGGAAACCATTTTCCATTAATCAATGTTAGACAATTTCTAAAGACTTAAACCTTCAATTAAACAAAAAAAATCTAAGATATGATACATCATAAATCAAGGTTACTATTCTTAGTAACAATGTTACTTAGTAGCTTGTATTTGTATGGACAAAACGTTGTCTATTTAAGAAATGAAACATACAATAATGACAAAACCATTAAGGGCGATAAGGTTGTTTTTGAAAGAAATGGTTCTATAAGACTAAATAATGCTGCAATACTTCGAATTATTGCAACAGAAATTGAAGTTCAAAGTGTCTATGTAATAGATGCAAAAGGAGTAAAGGGAACTGACGCAACCGGAACTTTGCCGGATTGGTGTGCCCATAATTGTAACTGTGGATTTCATAATCAAGGGCAAAGTGACTGGGAAAAAGCCGGTGGAGAAACTGATAGGGGTAATAAAGGTGGCAACGGAACTAACGGTGGATCAGTATTTATAACGTATTGTCAGTTATCAGGTATAGAAGGCGGTTTTGGTAACTTAAGAGTTCAAACAAATGGTGGACAAGGTGGTGCTGGGGGAATAGGTAGAAAGTTAATCAACCCTTGCGTTGATTGGAGTCAACCAATGAAGTACAAATTTGGTCCTACGGGCCATGCTGGCGACAATGGAAAAGATGGAATATTCCGTTATTCATTAGATTGTACACCACTAACCAACAGGTCTGAATTTACAATAGACGCTAAAAGTTCTTGGTTAAATACCGGAATTACAGTCAGAGCAAATTCAACTTTAATTGTAAATCAAATTTCGGGTGCCTGGAGCGTTGATAATGCAAACTATCCTTTAGTTAATGGTGACGGCCACACAAATGAATCATCTACTGCTCTTGCAAATTTTCAAGATTTTAAAGCTCTAAAGTCGGCATATTTTGGTTCATTAATAGGAAAGATAGGTGGTAATTCACCGTTTAAAATCGGCTCAAATTTTCAACAGGTAATGAGTCAAACTGGTACATTGTATCTACAAATTAATGATCTTGGTCTAGGTGACAATGGTGGTAGTATAACCGTCAGTGTTCTTCAGCGTTAATATCATATTGAAAACTGCCTAACAAACGGCTGCTAACAATGGTATCCTATGTATATAGGCCTTAGAGAGTTTATATGGTAAATCTATTATTTTCTTTTGAAAGTAAGAGATGAATAGATTGAATATTTTTATTCACCCCTCACCTTCGCCAGATTTTTTTTTGTCCATTTCAAAATTATTTTAACCTCTGCAACTACACAAGATTTTTTTGCTGTTGCAGCATCTTATTATTATTCATTACCAGCATCCTATAAGTAGATCCCGCACCTGTGGCGAGACTACAAGTCCCTGTGATTAAATAAATAATAGCTTTCCGCTCTTCTGGCGGAAAAAACAACCAGCTACAGTCTTGCCGAAGTCAATGCTTCGTCGTTTGATTATATTACGATGACAACCCATGTTTTGTAGTCTGATTGCAGTTACTTAATTGTTTAGATAATCAATTTCTTAAAAAGCATAGCCCTACATCTCAAACTCCCAAACCGTTCTATAATCTCCAAATTTTTCTACATAGGAAAGAAATTCATTATAAAATTTATCAGCACCTATTGTAGCACTGTCGCCTATTACAATCAACTGCTCTTTGGAACGGGTGATGGCTACATTCATTCTTCGGTAATCTTTTAAAAAACCAATTTCGCCTTCATCATTACTTCTTACCAGCGATACAATTATGTTTTCTTTTTCCTGACCCTGAAAACTGTCAATGGTGCTTTTGCGAAGCTGTGCTGGTAACAATTCGGCAGCAGCCGCTACCTGACCAGAGTAGGGAGATATAAAAGCAGATGTAGAAAGACTCCATTGCTCTTGCTCCAGTACCTTGTTTACGATTTGCAGTTCACCTTCGTTTTGCAGACTAACGCCATCGGGTCCATGTTTTTCATTATACCCCGAGCCTGCTGTATCAATGAAGGTAATATGTGTTCCATTGTTTTGTAAGTGTTTTGCTGTTTGCAGCAGACTATTATAAAAATACTGACTGCTGAACCCGGCAATGGCTTCACGCATACGATACTGTGTGTTTAATAAGTGAGCCGCATCGTTGTGTGCAATGGCTGCTTCTAATATGGAACGATTAAATCCCAGCATTGCAGCTTCATTGCTCAACACAGTCGGCGGTAATTGCCAGTGGTCGCCGGCCAGCACTATTTTTTCTGCTTTTGAAAAAATACACCAGGCCAATGGCTCTATACATTGACCCGCTTCATCTATTATCAAAGTATCAAATTTCCGATTGCCCAAATTTTCATCGTATAACCCAATAGGTGTGCCTGCAATTACATCAGCTTCATCCAGCAGTTTTTCTTCATGGTAACTCTGTAATTTTTTTATTTCACTTCTTATTTCCTTTACTTCTTTAAAAAGCAGATTGCGTTGCTCTCTCTCGGCTTTTCCAAAACTGCGTTTGTACTTGAGCGCCATGCGGCGAAATTCTTCAGCTCTTATTTTTAGTTGCTTTATTTCTTTTTGTGCGTTGCTATTGCTCATTTTACCTTCAGGCGTATGCGAAAATATTTCGGCATCTACCTTACTACTGTTGCCCACTCTTAAAAGCTTTACGCCTTTTTGTATCAACGTTTTTGCAAAATGATCAACGGCAGTATTGCTGGGTGCGGCTATCAAAACTTTTTCACCATTCTTAATAAGTTGCAAAACGGCTTCTACAAGGGTTGTGGTTTTGCCGGTTCCGGGCGGGCCATGCAAAATAGTAATGCCATTATTTTGTATCACTTTGGCAACGGCCTGTTGCTGACTTTCATTCAGTTTTTTATTTTGAAAATCAAAAGATGAAAGGTTGATTTGTTCATTATTTAATGTGACAGCATCCGTTTGATGAATTTTTTCAAACAACTGTACCAATTGTTTGTTTTGCTCCAGTTCCTTCATCACTTTTTTCATAATGGCAGTGGTTCGTGTATCGGGTGCCAGTTTGATGCCTACGCCATTGTCTTCAATCCAATCGGGGAAGTCGGGGGCGAACAAACGAAACTCTCCCTGCCTTCCATTAATGCTTAGCAAAACACCTTTTATAGAATCTTCGCCAGACAAAAAACATTCAATGGCAGCCCCTTCTTTAAACAAATTTGTTTCGGGTGGGAAACTCATTTTGAAGCTGATTTCAGGATAATCGGCATAGCCGAAATTTTTTCGGGTTACTATGATGGGATGCAGCGCAAGACCTTCGGCTTTCAGTTGTTTTAAACTATGCGACTGGTCAAGTTGATAACGTTTTGCCTGTTCTTTTTCTTCCAGTTCAATGCAGTCAATTAGTTTTTGAATATGCAAGTGCATGGCGGCAAGTTAAGTCATCAAACTCTGAGATTGAATTTTTTTGTTTTCACCTTGCTTTGGTCTAACTTTTCTAAAATTTTCAGGATGCGAATGCAGCTGATTACCGTTTTTATTTTAATAATTGTGTGTAGCATTTCTTCCTTCAGTCAAACACCCAGCCTGGTGTTGCCGGTTGGGCATACAGATGCAGTCATCAGTACATCATTCAGCCCCGATGGGAATTATGCAGTTACAGTTTCACTGGATGGCACAGCCAAATTATGGGAGGCGAATACAGGAATGCTGATTAAAGACTTCCGAATTTCAGGTGATGCTTCTATTATAAAAGCGGACGCCGCTCGTTTTTCAAAAGATGGAAAATTGTTGGTAATTATTTATGAAGGCGATCATTTTTCTGTTTATAGAATGACGGATGGAAAACCATTTGAACCGGAAACAGAAGGAGGCACATTGAGCCATTTAATTGACTTGCCACAACGAACGGATATTGCTCATATTCTTCAAATGTTTAGCAGCGACTCCCGTTTTTTTATTTATGGTTGGGGTGTTGATGACCCCTTTGTTTTCAATGTACAAACCGGGAAAAAAGTATTTTCTATAAAGGGCATTGCAAAAGAAAATTATTGTACTCATATCTTCTTTTCACCTGACAATAGAAAATTGTTTGTTGTTACTGATAAGAATTTTTTATTTGTGTGCAATGCCTCAACAGGTGCTGTTCTTAAAAAAATTAAACTGGTATCAGATTTTAATGATTTTATTGTTGCTGATAATAACAGGTCTGTTGTATGTATTGCCGATATTTTCCAGGATACAAAACAAGTGCAGGTACTAAATTTATTAACCGGCAAATTCCATAATCAACAAGGGGTTGAACCTTATGGATTACAAATGTTCAATGAAGATGGAAACAAGATGATACAGTTTTTTGGTGGTGAACAAAAAGGGGAAGACCTGATTTTGCCAAACGGATTGCTTGATGCAAGGATTTATTATGATTCTGTTTCTGTTTGGGATGTTAGAACGGGAAAAAGAAAATTCGAATTAAGCAGCATGAATGTTTTACTGGCTGGAAGAACGAGTACGCTGTTTGGACGTAAAACAAATAAATTGTTTTTGCCAGAGGGGGAGAACAAGATTACAGTTTTCGACGGCAGCACTGGAACACAATTGTATCAAGTGAAAGCGGATGGGGGCTATCTGCGAAAAACAGCATTGAGTAGCGATGAAAAATGGATAATGACACTTACTGGTTCTAATAAAATTATTTTCTGGAATGTGGAGAATGGAAGTATGATCAAACAAATTGATGCAGAAATTGATTCTATTTTAGATTTCAGCTTGAGTGAAGATAAAAATAAATTATTGTTAGCCTCGGCAAATGGAAGTACTAAAGTATGGGACATACAAACGCAGAAAGAAATTACTTCATTAAAAGGATTTTCCAATCCATATTTATCAGCGAGGCTAAGTGCAGATGGTCGTAAAATATTTTTATACAACAATCATTTTACAAAAACGGTGGATTTAATTTCTGGTGATATTGCTATTGACTCAGCATCCTTTATAAAAGTGGATACAAATGAAATCAGTTTTGATATCGAATGGATAAATGGAAAGGATACTATTTCAAGAACTGAATTTTTAAACATGTTGACAAGGAGCCTACGCTTTAAACAAAGCCCCGATTGGAATCTGAAGATATGTAATTACGGAGTCAATTTGCTTTTTCTTTGTCCTGCTGAAAATGAACATATAGAAGCAAATTCTGATACAGCATTTTCAAAAATACCAAGAACTAATTTTTCTTCATTTGAGATAATCAATGATGCACAGTTTAGTGATGATAGCAAAAAACTGATAGTCACTTATCAGAATAATTATATTTCAGTATTTGATATTTCAACAGGAAAAACCCTTTTTTCTTATATTGATATGGGTGACAATGATTATTTAATTGTAGATACAATTACAGGATATTACAAAGGAACAACTGCTGCTGCCCGAAAAATTCATTATGTAGCAGATAATAAAAAAGTAATCACTTTTGAGCAGTTGGATGTTAAGTATAACCGGCCGGATAAAATCTTGGAATCAATAGGAAGCGTTGATACTGCATTGATTCGGTCATTACGCAATGCTTATGAAAAAAGAATCAAAAAGTTGGGTATTGACACCACTTCTTTTCAAAATGGCTACGATTTGCCTACGGGTGAGATTGCAAATAGAAACCAAATCTCATTTGAACAAAAATCGGACAATCTTACTTTGAAAATAATTGCAACAGATCAAAAACAATTATTACAAAGTTTGAATATTTTGATGAATGAAGTACCCCTTTGGGGTTTTAAAGGAATTGATTTGACTGGATTCAAACGAAAAAAACTTGATACAACTATAACGGTAAAACTGACTGCTGGAGAAAATATTATTGAAGTCTCTGTTTTCAATCAAAACGGCATTGAGAATTACAGAGTGCCCCTCAAAGTAAATTATAACCCTGCGTTACCAATAGAGCCCAAAGTTTATTTTGCAGGGATAGGCACAAATATGTTTGCTGACAGTAGCTATAACCTGCGCTGGTGTGTACAGGATATTCGTGATCTGGCAGCTGCACTTGCTTCAAAATTTGGCAAACAATTTATACTGGTTGACACTTTGTTTGATGATAAAGTAAATATAGAATCGGTACAGTCTATAAAAAAGAAATTATTGCAGACCGGAGTGAATGACAAAGTAATTATTTCCTTCTCGGGGCATGGGTTGCTTTCAAGTTCAATGGATTATTTTCTTTCTGCTTATCATATTAATTTTCAAAAACCTGAATTGGGTGGTTTACCTTATGAACTTTTGGAAAATCTGTTAGATTCTTTGCCCGCAAGAAAAAAATTATTGTTGCTCGATGCCTGTCATAGTGGGGAAGTGGATAAAGAAGATGTAAACAAAATAAATGCCTCGCTTACTACTATAGTTCGTGATAGTTTGAGCAGTAATGCTGCAACAAAGGGAGGCATTGTTACGAATACAACTACAGGCGAAAGCAAATTGGGTCTTCAAAACAGTTTTGATTTGATGCAAAATTTATTTGCCAATGTAGGCAAGGGGACAGGGGCCACCATTATTGCCGCTTCTGGCGGTGTACAGCTGGCACAGGAACGAAGCGATTTGGGGCATGGCGTTTTTACATTTAGTATTATAGAAGCATTAAAGAAATTTAAGACAATAAAAATTGCTGCGCTTAAAAAATTTGTGAGCGATGAGGTATTCAAACTCACCCGTGGTTTGCAAAAGCCTACGGCACGCATGGAGCCATTACTCGCTGATTGGAATTTATGGTAACCGATTATTAAGAAATATTTGGCAAAGTCTTTGACTAAATTTGCGCAAATACTTTATTATGAAATTTCCCAATAAAAAATCCGTCATTTTATTTTCACTTTTTTCAGTATTCGTTGGAATCAATTCGCTTAATGCTCAAAAAAAAGATAAACTTGAAAAACTAAAAGATGATTCCAAAATTGCTAAATCAGATTTTGAAAAAACGGATGGGATGATGAACAGCCTTTTTAAAAATGCTTATGGCTATGTCATTTTTCCCAATGTAGGTAAAGGCGCTATTGGCATTGGCGGTGCTGCCGGAAATGGTATCGTTTTTCAGGATGGAGATATGATTGGTAAAGCCAAATTAGCCCAATTGAGTATAGGCTTTCAATGGGGTGGGCAGGCTTATAGAGAAGTTATATTTTTTGAAAACAAAGAAGCGATGGATCGATTTAAGGAAAATCGTCTTGAGTTTTCTGCCCAGGCATCAGCAGTTGCCGCAACAGCTGGAGCATCAGCCAATGTAAAATATGCAAATGGCGTAATGATTTTTACACAAACAAAAGGTGGTTTGATGTATGAGGCATCTATTGGCGGCCAAAAATTTAAATACACGGAGTTTTGATAACTTTACATCCTAAAATTTATCACATGAAACTTTTATTCTTGATTGCATTCTCATTTGCAACAATTGGTTTAAGTGCTCAATCAAAAACAGATGTAAGTGTAAAAGATCCTAAAAAGAAAGTACAGGTAGTTGAAGCATCCTGTGGTACCTGCAATTTTAACCTGAAAGGGGCCGGATGTTTGCTGGCTGTACGGATAAACGGGAAGGCCTATTTTGTAGATGGCACTTCTCTTGACGATCATGGAGATGCACATGCCGAAGATGGTTTTTGTGAAGTCATTCGCAAAGCTGAAGTGCAGGGAGAAATAATAAACGATCGGTTTAAAGTTTCTTATTTTAAACTACTGAAGACTGAAGCAAAACCTGAGGCAAAAGGAAATCAACGTCCAGAATAGCATTTATGCAAAACGTTTTTCGTTTTTGCCTGATGCTTATCTTTTTTGGGCTTGCCAAAACGGTTTTGGCTCAAGATAAATATGCACTCATTATTGGTATTGGAAAATACAAATTCTGGGAAAAAATTTCCAGCGATAATGATGTTCCCTTTATCAAAGCTGCATTAATAAAACAAGGTTTCGCAGAGGCCAACATCAGTATATTGATGGATGAGCGGGCTACCATTTCCGGAATCAATCAGTCTTTTAAAAATTTAGTAAAGAGAGTTAAAAGCGGGGATGTGGTTTTTGTTCACGTTTCCTCTCATGGTGAGCAAATTGAAGACAATAATAAAGATGAAGTGGACGGTCTTGATGAAGCAATCGTCAGCTATGATGCACCCAAGCCAGGCAGTACCAGCAACTATGCCAAAGAACAGCACTATTATTTTCGTGATGATCAGTTTGGTATTTATCTGAATCAACTAAGAACTAAACTTGGGCAAAAAGGCGATGTAGTTGTATTTCTTGACGCCTGTCATTCCGGTTCAGGTGTTCGTGGATTGCATAAGGTAAGAGGCAATCAGCCACCTTTGGTTTCAGCAAATTTTAAAAAACCTGAAACTTTAAATGCAGTATCATCAGGCGTTTTTGCTGATGCTGAAAAAAATAGTTTGAATAAAGCCCTTGCTTCTTATGTTCTTGTATCCGGTTCGCTGGCAGAAGAAAGAAATACAGAATCCGTTTATCCCGATGGGAAGGAGGGAGGATCACTTAGTATTGCGCTTACCAAAGTACTTGAAAAGCTGAAACCGGGTACTACTTATCGTTCTCTATATTCAGATATTGTGGTTGACCTCAATGAAATGGTGCCTGATCAACATCCCGTTATTGAAGGCAATGGAATTGACCGCGAATTATTCGGAGGAAAATATGTAAGTCAGCAACCGTATTTTGAAATTGCTTCCATTGATAATACTGATTTAATTTTAAAAGGCGGTAGTTTGATGGGGCTTGATAGTGGTGCAAAAGTTTCACTCTACATTGCCGGTACTAAAAATACTGATCAATCAGATACATTGGCAACCGGAACCATTGTTGCTGCCGAGCCTTTTCGTTCTTTAGTAAAGTTGAATAAAATTCCAGATTTGCGTGCACCTGCTGCAGGTTGGATTTTTCTTACAGAACCGGTTTATAATTTAAAACCCGTTTCAATTGGATTTACAAAGCAGGCTGAGAATGGAGCAACAAGATTTTCAAATGTAGAAATCAAAAACTATCAGCTAATAATCAAGGAAATTTCACAAGCAGAAATGAATGATGTTCCCGAGTTGCTCATTGCAAAGGGAAGTACACAAGACTCACTCATCTTAGCATCAAATGGGTTTGTTTTTGGTTTATTCAATGCCGGCGATGGTAAAGAATTGAAGAAAATATTTCAACGATATTGTCAATATAAATTTTTGCAACAATTAGCGTTGAAAAGTTCGCTGGTTAATCTTGATGTAAAATTATTGCCAACTATCAATGGAAAGATTGTAAAGCAAAACAATGATAAGAAAAATGACAAAGGCATTCTTACCTGCAGGGTTGGTGATGCACTTGTAGTGCAAGCAAAGAATAACGGCGACGAACCGATTTATCTTAATATTCTGGATTTGCAACCCGATGGCATTATTAATCCCATTTTCCCCAATACAAATACATCACCCATCATCACTCCCGAAGAATTGAAAATAGAACCGGGTGAAGAAAAAACATTTTCCAAATTTGTAATTACAATAGGGAAACCAACTGGACTTGAGATTTTTAAAATATTTGCATCCCTGTCAAAAATTGATATGGAACGTATTGCGCAACGAACGATTACCAGCAAAGGAAATTTTTCGACTCTTGAAAAATTGATAGATCAGACTTATGATATTTCAAACCGCAGTGCAATTGCACCCGGTAAACCTGAAGGTTCGGTTTTTAATATTCCATTTCGCATTATAGATAAGAATGGAAACTAATTTCTGATGGTGTAAATAATATTTTGCTCACATCTTTGTGGCTTACCTGTTGTACAACTGGGACCACAACAGGGCTTAGAACAACAAACCTGATTGGAGAGTTGCAATGTTTTCTTACCAGTTGCATCCAAAAGTTTATTCCAGCTTACTTTGTATTCACCTCGACTGGTGTACTGTTTTAGCACAGCTAAAAATGAGAATGACATATAGCTGTTAAATTCGGGATCACAAATGGCTTTTTCACCGTTTTTGGCTGCAGTAATTAATATTGATTGTGGTTTGTAACTTAAAAACAGGTCTCGAGTATTTTTTTCATTCAATTCCCATTCTCCTCTGGTTTTGCCTACTGGGTTGCCTATTGTTTTAGGTCTTTCAATATCTATATTGCAACAATCGCTGATGATAATATTTAATCTGGCTTTTGATTTTTTTGATTGAATGCGATTGAAAATATCTTCCTTAATTCTCAATGAATTTTTGACAATTGTTGCACTGTCGGTATTGATGCGGGTTGATTTTATGTAGGGAAAACTGTCCTTTTCATTTATTCGAAACCCATGCCCGGAAAAATAAAAAAGAACGATATCATTTTTGGTAGGTTGTAGTTTGTTAATTGCATTCATTACTAATTTGCTTTCGCAGTTCTTTCCGGCAAAAATCTGTTGTTTGAAATTAGTTTTTTTTATTCCAAGCATTTGTGCAAATTGACCAAGCGTTTTAATCATATTTTTTAAGTCGGCAGCGGCAGATTTTCCTATGGCTTTATCTAAAGTGTCAGCGACAAGAATTACATGCAGATTGAGTTCTTTTTGTTCCAGCATATTCAATACTGTTCCACCTCTTGAATTGCCACTGAAATATGAAACAAAAAAGGGATCGGCCCTGTCAAAAAAGGATGCTGCTTTTTCCTTGGTCAATTCATTTTTTGAAAACTCTTTGTATGAAAAAAATGTATTGGGCTCCAAGAATGGTTTGCTAGCATTGTCCGTTACGCCATAAGGTTCATAATAACCATTTGCCACATTATAGGCGAATAAAAAAACCGGCTCAATTGGATTCATTAAGCTGTCAATCAGATCTTTTTGTGCAATAAAGGTTTTGATAGCCAAAATTTGTTGGCTGTGGGTGCTATCTGCATTTAAAAAAAAGGTTTCTTCAATTTGTAATTCTTTAACCACTGTATCGCTTTGTGGTGGTTTGTATTTTAGGCGCATCATTCCGCTTCCGTTTTCATTTCTGAAAAACAAGCAAGAGTAGTCTGTGCTATCAACAGATGTATGAAAATTGAATTGAAGCAGATAGACGGATTGCCCCCAGGATATATTTGTTAATAGGAAAAAGGCTAACCCCGAAAAGAATGAAATCAGTCTTGCTTTCATTTGTTGGTTTGTATGCTAAAAATAGGGTTCTTCTGTTGGATTTGGAATTGCACTTAACTTGTTGTATCATTATGTCCCAAAAACCAAATGTATGATTAAAAAATTTGCAAAGCCAGTATTACGAACCATGCTTGTTTTGTTTGCACTCAGTTTTACTATTGTTGCCTGCGACAATAATAAAAAAAGCGACAAGCCAGCCGGATCGGATACACCCAAAGTAGAACCTGCTCCAGCGCCAACATTGCCATCAGCAGGTGATACTTTAAAAACAGGTGATACAGGTAAACCAGTGGTTCCTGATCAATAAGCTAACCTGAAAAAATGCTTAGACCCGAAAGTGAATAACGTTCGGGTTTTTTTTTTATTCTTCTGTTGATTCAGCTTGCTGAACTTTAGTAATATTAATGTGTCTGTGATGTGTAAGTTTTGCAATAAGCCAATGCTCCAGTTTGTGATGTAGCGGAATTAATATGGCAGCGATGGCTACAAAAATCAGGATTTCAAACAATGGATTGTGATGCGTAAATTCAGCAACGGCAGGATGGAGCAATAATGTTAAATACTCAAACAAAAACAATAAGGATAAGATGCCTAGTAGTCTGATTAATTTCAAATGAACTTTAGTGCGATTTAGTAAAAAAGTAATTACAAATATTCCGGGAATAAAAATTCCAATTAAAAGAAACTGTAGCTGCTGCATCCGTTTATGTTCCGCCAGTTTCTTTTCTTCATCTAAAGTACGCTGACGGAATTGCTCGGTTGAAGAGATGATTTGCATTTCACGAATCTTACTCTTGCTGTTTACTGAATCGTTTAGATGCTGCACAAAGCCTACATAAGTAAAAGCGCTGTCGTAATTTTTAATATTGCTGTAATAGTCAGTAATAAAACGGGTAGCATCCAGTTCGCGGGAAAGTCGTTTGTCTTTTCTTGCCACATTCATTGATTCTTTTGCAAAATAAACTGCACTGTCGCTTTTGTGCAGCATTTTGAAAAGTTGTGCATACCCAAGTGTTGCTTCACAATACAAATCATTATCCACTCCATCTTTTAAAAAATTAATAGCACCACGGTAATTTAATTGTGATTGCTGATAATTTTCCATCTTGCGATAGCTATGTCCAAGCCCGGTCATAGAAGCACCCATCATATAATGATTGTTATTGCTAACGGCTTCTTTATAAGATTCATTGAAGAAATAAAATGCCGAGTCGGCAATGTTCATACGGTCGTACACATCACCCTGTGCTAGCAAAATCTGGTTGTGTAAACTTGTAAGTCTATTTTTCTCAATTACTGAGTCAGATTTTTGATAATACTCTATCGCCTTTCTGTAGTATTCCTGAAATACATATACAATTCCAATGTTCATAAGAGTACCAGCCAAATTTCTGGGATTATTTCTTTTCTCTTCAAGTTTCAGTCGCTGCAGGTTTACTTCAAGAGCGGAGGGATAATTGCCAATATAAAAAAAAGAATTTGCCAAGACTTTTAAAGCATTTGATTCGCCTTCTGTATAATGGATGCTTTTGGCTTTAAATAAAGCTTCCTGTGCCATCATCAAAGCCGTATCAGGATTATCAGCATTTGAAGCACTTGCAATTTGCCACAACAGTTTTACTTTACCTGTATCTGTTTTTTCAATAGTAAGTAATTTACTCAAACTGTCGACTCGAGAATTTTGTGAAAGCAGGGTAGGAGAAATGCAAAAAAGACTGATGGACATTAAAATGCTAATGCGCTTGCTAATAGAAGCCATACCGTTGATTTTTTGCTCGCCGAAAGTAACCATTTGCTTTGAAATAGTGATGCCTATGTTTTTAAGCAGGTCCAATCTTTAATTAAAACTACTCATCTGCTTTAATGTTTTTAATTAGCCGCATCTACTTGAAGTGAAAATTTTATGAACGGGAAGTAAGTGTCAACTGATTTCAACTATCTTCAATTATGATACTTCAAACCAAATTCTCGCCTTTACCTGAAATACAAACGGAACGTCTGTTATTGCGCCAGGTAAAACTATCCGATGCTCCTGAAGTTTTTTATTTAAGATCAAATCCTCAAGTATTAAAATATATTGGAAAGGAACCTTGTCAGTCAATTGAAGAGGCGACGGCATTCATCGGAAAAATTTTAACCGATCTTGAAGCAGGAGATGGTGTGGCATGGGCCATTACTTTAAAAGAAGCCCCTGAAATAATGATTGGTCATATTGGTTTCTGGCGCATGGATAAGCCTTCGTTCAGGGCAGAGATTGGTTATTTAATACACCCACAGTATTGGGGGAAAGGGCTCATAAAGGAAGCAATTAGCGCTACACTTCAATTTGGATTTCAAACGATGAACTTACATAGTATAGAAGCCAGAATCAGTCCGGAAAATCTTGCATCTGCTGCTGTACTGGAGGCCAACGGATTTATAAAAGAGGGTCATTTAAAAGAAAGTTTCTGTTTTAGAGAAAAATTTGAAGACACTATTATTTACTCAAGATTGAATAATCTTAAATGAATTTATGAATTATTTTAAGAACTCATCTTACTAAAATTCGTAAAATTCCACACAATTCTTAGTAGATTTTCGTTGCTGTTGATGTACTATTTTTCCACTTTTTACGTTGTTGAAAGAACGAGCTAAAAAAAATCTAGTTTGGTTAAACCATCTATATTTTTTTGTGTCTATTGTTCCTTTAAATTAATTTAAATTTTATGAAAACAAAAATCCTTTCCCTCTCTGCATTTATTCTAAGTCTCTCAGTTGCTTTTACTTCGTGTCAAAAAGATTCAAAATCCGATACATCGGATAATACAGAAGAAGTAACCAAGCAAAGTGATGATGGTTCCCGTTTTTCAACTGAATCTGATGGTGTGGCAAATGAAATCAATGGTATTTTGGAAACTACCACAGGCTTCTCTGGAAGACCCGGTGGTACGCAAGGATTTATCTGCGATGCCAATGTTGTAATAGATACATTGAGCAATCCCAGAACGATCTCAATTACTTTTGATGGTACGGCATGTGTACCCGGCAGAACTAGAACCGGTGTTATAGTAGTATCAATGAATCAGGGAGTTAGATGGAAAGATGCAGGAGCCCAACTTAATGTTAGTTTCCAGAACTTTAAAATTACTCGCACAATTGATAATAAGAGTATTACTTTCAATGGCACCCAAACATATACCAACGTAACAGGCGGATTACTGATTAATCTGGCGTCATTAGGTACGATTACACATGCTATTTCCAGCAATAATCTATCTATCACTTTCGACAATAATCAACAGCGTGTATGGCAGGTGGCCCGTCAACGAAGCTTTACATATAATAATGGTGTTATTATTACAGTAACCGGTACACATACTGAAGGTAATATAACCGGAGTAGCAGAGTGGGGCACTAACAGATTTGGTCACAGTTTTACCACAGCTATAACCAGTCCTTTAATTTTCCGTCAGGATTGTGATTTCAGGCTGACTTCAGGCGAAGTAAAACATGCAACTCAATTATTTAATGCTACTGTTACTTTTGGATTGAATGCAAATGGCAATCCAACTTCCTGTCCCGGAGCCTCAGCATCCTATTTTCTAAAATCAGTTTGGACCGGACCTTTGGGAAATACACATTCTGTTATTCTTCCTTATTAAAATCAAATAAAGCAATTCATTAAAAGCCGTTTCGTTTCATACGAAGCGGTTTTTTGTTTGTAGATTGTTATATTTGAAATGCAGACAACGGATTCAAAATTTCAAACATCTGATAATAAGCTGCCTTGATTCAAACATCATGAAAAAGAAATTCTCAGACATATTTACCGCCTTGCTTCTTATAGGTATATTCTCTTGTACCGCATATTTTAAGGTACTTTCTGACTCCGCAGTTACAGATGGGCCGTATGTATTATATCAAAATGGGAAGATATATGCAAAATATATTGAACAGCAGCCAGATGGTACTTTAAACATTAAAGTAGATTCAATTGCTGAATCTATGAAAGAGCAATTGATGCTTCATGTAAATACAGATGAACCTGGAAAAACTTTCACTGTAAAATTAAAAGAGAAAATTCAGGATGAAAAAGCCGAACATAGAAAAGTATCCAGACAGTATATCATATCTGATTTGGAAGGCAATTTCAGTGCCTTTAAAAAATTATTACTTGCGGGTGGAGTAATAGACAATGACTATAACTGGACATTTGGAACAGGGCATTTGGTTTTAGTGGGCGATCTCTTTGACCGTGGCAGCCATGTTGCAGAAATACTCTGGTTAGTTTATGCTTTAGAAGATAAAGCAAAGGCAGCTGGCGGTTATGTTCACTATATATTAGGAAATCATGAAATAATGAACCTCAATGGTGACCTGAGATATCTAAATGAAAAATACAGACAGAGTGCTAATGCTTTAAACGAGAATTATGTAAATCTATATGGCGAAAACAGCGAGTTGGGCAAATGGCTAAGAAGCAAAAATATTGTTGAAAAAGTAGGCAATGTCTTATATGCACATGCTGGCATTTCTCAAATATTAAATGAGGTGGATATCAATGCTTCTGGAATTAACAAAACTGCCCGCCCCTGGTATGCTGACAGTACATATCAATATAAAAACGCTTTACAAGATTTACTTATGAATGAGCTTGGACCACTTTGGTACAGGGGCTATTATAAAGGAAACCCAAGAGCAACCATGGCTCAGATTGACAGTACGCTGAGTAAATTTGATGTGCGACATATTATTACAGGGCATACCGTTATTGCAGATACGATCAGCGTATTATATGATGGCAAATTATTTGATACTGATGTGCATCATGCCGGAGGTAAATCGGAAGCCATATTGATAGACGATGGTAAATTCTACAGAGTAACGCCTTCTGGGGATAAAAAACTACTCTATAACCGTTAGTTTTAAAAAAGCTTTATTTTTTTTGGGCAATTTATTTGCTGCTGCCAAAGTTTTACTACCTTGTTGCGACTTAACCAAAACCCCCACAATAAAAATGAAAAATTTATTTATGCTACTGCTTGCTGCAGTATTAATCGGCACTTCTTGTAATAATAATAAGGCCAAGACCCCTGCCGACAAAACAGGCAATAATGAGAAAGATGATTACCTGAATGGAAATGACAAAAACGGAGGATTATTTGGAAATAAAGATGATAACAATGAGAATAATGAGAATAATGGATCGAATGATGACAATGGTAACTGGTCATCTAGCGACGTAAAAAAATTCAATGATGAATGTCAGTCCAGTCTTGAAAAAGAAGGTGTTGAAGGAACTATGATTACTCAAATTTGTTCCTGCTGGTTTGATAAAGTAAAAAGAAAATACGAAACTTTTAAAGAAGCCGATTCCGATCATAGCGGTGCTCATGAACAAATGATAAAGGATTGTATATCCAAAATTGCAAATGCCGCCAACCAAAACGGAAATAATGATGACGGTAATAACAATATGTCGGGCGGTTGGTCTTCTTCAGACAGAAACAGTTTTGTCAAAGACTGTAAAAGTACTGCTGTAGAAAAAGTTGGAGAAGCCGGAGCCAATAGGTATTGTAATTGTATGTTAGGCAAGTTAGAAGGTATGTATTCTACATATAGTGAAGCCAATCGTAAACTGGGAAATGCTACTCAGGAGCAAATTAATAGTCTGGCAGAAGATTGTAATCGTTAATAAAACAAATATTTATTGTAATGCCCGGGAAACCGGGCTTTACTGTTTTAGGTATATTGATTTGCCTGACTTATTTTTGCTCACCAAAAAAAGAAAAAAGAATGTCCAGAATTATTGCATTCAGAGAAGCACTTCGTGAAGCCATGAGTGAAGAAATGAGACGAGATGAAAGGGTGTATTTAATGGGCGAAGAAGTGGCAGAATATAATGGTGCATATAAGGTGAGTCAGGGCATGTTAGCTGAGTTTGGTCCACGCAGGGTAATTGATACTCCTATTTCTGAACTGGGCTTTACTGCTGTAGGTGTGGGTTCGGCACAAAATGGCTTGAGGCCAATAGTTGAGTTTATGACCTGGAATTTCGCCGTTCTTGCTTTAGATCAAATTCTCAATACAGCTTCTAAAATGCTGGCAATGAGTGGTGGACAAATTTCTTGCCCAATTGTTTTTAGAGGAGGAAATGGTTCAGCCGGTCAATTAGGTGCACAACATTCAACTGCATTTGAAAGTCTTTATGCAAATATTCCAGGAATCAAGGTTGTATCGCCTAGCAATGGTTATGATGCCAAGGGTTTGTTGAAGCAAGCCATTCGTTTCGAAGAAGATCCTGTAATGTTTATGGAAAGCGAGCAGATGTATGGTGATAAAATGGAAATTCCTGCAGAGGAATATTATATTGAACTTGGTAAGGCTGATATTAAAAAAGCTGGTCGTGATGTAACCATTGTATCCTTTAATAAGATGATGAAGGTTGCTTTGTCAACGGCTGATGAATTGGAAAAGGAAGGCATTAGTGCCGAAGTAATAGATCTTCGCACCATTCGTCCATTAGATTGGATGACTGTATTGGAAAGTGTAAAGAAAACAAACCGTTTGGTAATAGTAGAAGAGCAATGGCCATTTGGTTCTGTTTCTTCAGAATTATCTTATAGAATCCAAAAAGAAGGATTTGATTATTTAGATGCGCCTATCCGTCGTATCACTGCTGCAGATGCCCCTTTGCATTATGCAGCAAATTTAGTTGCCGCAGCTTTGCCTGATGTTTCACGAACTGTAAAATTGGTAAAAGAAGTACTCTATTTAGTCAAATAATAGCTGTCTTTCGTAATATTACTATTTAAAAAAATTTTTTCTAAAACCATGCATCGATTTGAGATGGTATTTGCATCTTTGTAATGGTTTTTCATAGGATATTGGATTTTAAAACGAGGCTGGGTTTCTACCCGGCCTCTATTATTTTTCGCTACTGAATAAACGGTTATTTTTACCTCAAATACTAAAGAATGGCTGACCTGTTAATTATTGATGATGAAAAGGCAATTCGGAAAACGCTGATTGAAATTCTGGCATTTGAAGGATACAAAGTAGATGAAGCTGCCGATGGAGAAGAAGGGTTAAGAAAATTTAAAGAAAAAACCTTTGATCTGGTACTTTGCGATATTAAAATGCCCAAGCTGGATGGTTTAGAGTTTCTGCAAAAAGCAGGAGAAATAAATCCTGATGTCCCCATCATCATGATTTCGGGACATGGCAATATTGCAACAGCCGTAGAAGCTGTCAAAAAAGGTGCATTTGATTTTATTTCAAAACCACCCGATCTCAACCGGTTGCTGATTACGATTAGAAATGCGATGGATAAAGGCAAACTGGTAACAGAAACCAAAGTATTGAAACGTAAAGTTGGCAGAGTGCAGGAAATGATAGGGGCTTCTGCTCCTATGCAAAAAATTAGAGATACTATTGATAAAGTAGCGCCAACGGATGCCCGTATTCTGGTTACCGGAGAAAATGGTGTGGGTAAAGAATTAGTAGCAAGATGGATTCATGAAAAAAGCAATCGGGCAAATGGACCCATCGTAGAAGTAAACTGTGCTGCTATACCTACAGAATTGATAGAAAGCGAATTGTTTGGCCATGAAAAAGGCTCATTTACCTCAGCAATAAAACAAAGAATCGGGAAGTTCGAAACGGCAAATGGAGGCACACTTTTTCTTGATGAAATAGGGGATATGAGTTTGAGTGCGCAGGCAAAAGTACTAAGAGCCTTGCAGGAAGGAAAAATTACAAGGGTGGGAGCCGATAAAGATATAAATGTAGATGTAAGAGTAATTGCTGCTACTAATAAAGATCTGTTGAAGGAAGTAGAAGAAAAAAATTTCAGGCTCGACTTGTATCATCGTCTCAGCGTTATTTTAATTCATGTTCCTTCTCTCAATGACAGGCGTGATGATATACCAATGCTTGTTGATCAGTTTTTGAAAGATATTTGTAGTGATTATGTAATAGCTTCTAAGGAAATAGATGCAACTGCCATCAATTTACTGAAACAATATAACTGGACCGGCAATATCCGTGAGTTAAGAAATGTAGTTGAGCGTTTGGTGATACTTTCAGGAAAAAGCATTACTGCCGATGATGTAAAGAGTTATGTGATGCCAAAGTAATCCCACAAAACAGCTGTTTTTTCACACCATTTAGCAAACTGTTTACGAATTTATACTTTGCACTGGCAGATATATTGATAAATTTGCCCCTTACTAAAATTCTGGCTCATGCCCATTTCACATTTACTGATTATTTACCTGATAGGGACTTTAATTGTTTTATTACCATCTCCAGGCTTTGCAAAGCTATTTGCCAAAGCAGGTGTAGCCCCCTGGAAAGCATATATTCCTTTTTACAATACATGGGAAATACAAAAATTAACCGGTAGACCTAAGCATTGGGTTTTTTGGCAAGCCATTCCTGTGATTGGATGGTTTATCAGTCCGGGTATTTTTATTGAGTTTGCAAAAGTCTTTGGCAAGTTTGGATTGGGTCAACATACACTGGCTTCAGTAGCAGCCCCTCTTTACTTTCCATATCTGGCTTATAAAGAAGATCCAAAATTCATTGGCCCTGAAGCTGTAAGGAAACATAAGAAAAAAAGCTGGCGTGAATGGGTAGATGCTGCCATTTTTGCAGTGGTTGCGGCAACATTAATCCGCACTTTCTTTTTTGAGGCATATACCATTCCTACAGGTTCAATGGAAAAAACATTGCTGATAAAAGATTTTCTTTTTGTAAATAAACTCACTAGTTATGGTGTTCGTGTTCCCAATACACCGTTATCCTTTCCATTTGTACATAACTATATGCCTATTGGAAATGGAAAATCTTATTCTGAATTAATCAAACTTCCCTATATCCGTTGGTTTGCGTCTCCTGTAAAAAGGGGGGATGCCGTAGTTTTTAATTTTCCGGAAGGCGATACTGTTATTCACCGAAAAGGTTTTGAATCTGCAGTTCCCTGGTATGATTTAAAAAACAAAAGCAAATGGGGTGCCCCGTTTGATAAGGTATATTATGATGCAGGTGGCGGTAATTACCAATCCATCAGTGCTACTGAAGTGCTCAATAATCCATCTGAGTTCCCGGTAGTGGTACATCCTGTTGATAAAACAGATAACTACATTAAAAGATGTGTAGCCGTAGCTGGTGATACCCTGGAAGTAAGAGATGGTGATGTTTATATTAATGGAGTGAAAGAAAAAACACCGCCACACTCTCAAATTAATTATGCAGTTACTTTTAAAGGAAATGTAGTCGATCTGGAAGATATAAAAGATAATTACAATTTGCGTGATGAAGATATTAACCGGATGTCTGGCAATACATATAACATACTGCTTACCTATGCCGGATTGGAGAAAATGAAAGCAGATAATATTATTGTAAGTGCTATTCCCGATTTGGAAACTCCTGATGAAGTTTATCAAAATCCAATAAATATTGGTAAAGTTGTTTTTCCCTATGATACTTTGGCATCGCATCGCTGGACCCGTGATTATTTTGGAAAAATCTGGATCCCCAAAAAAGAAGCAACATTAACTTTAACAGCTGAAAATTATTCAATCTATCAACGTGTTATCAGAACTTATGAAGGAAATGAGTTTTATTTAAAAGATGGAAAATTTATTTTAAATGGCAAGGAGGCAACTCAATACACTTTCAAAATGGATTACTACTGGATGATGGGTGACAACAGACACCAATCTCAGGACTGCAGGTTCTGGGGTTTTGTACCCGAAGACAGAATAGTGGGAAAGGCTTGGATGATTTGGTTTAGTTGGGATGGTAAACCCCGCTGGAACAGGTTCTTCAAAATGGTAAGATGATATTTTTTTGCAGTTAAGCCTTCATAGGTTTTGCAACTATTTTTATTTTCATTATCTTAATGTATGGATAAAAAGAAATTTGAGTTTGCATACGAAGTGTATGAAGACAGCAGCAAGCTGAATGAAAAGGATGCCTGGCTTCTCAACGAAGCAAGACAGGTAACTGAACAGGCTTATGCGCCCTATTCCAATTTTCATGTGGGTGCAGTGGCTATATTAGAAAATGGTGAGGTAGTCGCTGGAACCAATCAGGAAAATGCATCTTATCCTGTAGGTACCTGTGCCGAAAGAGTTTTATTAGGAACTTTAGCAACACTTCATCCAAAGGTACCCATAGTAAGTATGGCCATTAGCTACAATAGTAAAGAAGTAAAAAGCAATCATCCCATTTCACCTTGCGGTATGTGCAGGCAAGCACTGCTGGAATATGAAGGAAGGGTTCATAAGCCAATAAGACTGATTCTTGGAGGTATGGAAGGCAAAGTATTCATTATTGAAACAGCTAGTCAGTTGCTCCCATTTGCATTTAGCAGTAAAGAGCTGATGTAATCATTTTGACAAATATCACTTCATACAATTTCAGAAAGTTTGTAAAAAGTGTGTTGACTGTAAATTTCTCCAGGTCTTAAAATGGTATCTGGAAAATCTTCAACATTGACAGCATTAGGATGCTTATGCGTTTCAAGACATAATCCTGAAAATGCTCCATATTCTGCATTTTCTTTTCCCTTTACATTGGGTATCCATTTCCCCGAATAAAAATGCACAGCGGGCTCAGTTGTAAAAACGTCAAGCACTAATCCTGTTGCTGCACATTTTAATGAAGCAGCATGTTTTAACTCATCAACCGTATTGTTTAAAACAAAAGTTTTATCATATTCGTCCAATTTTTTTAAACCATCACCAATCAACTGAAAATCTTTGAAATTAAATGGTGTATTGATTACAGTTTCCAAATTTCCGGTAGCTACCAAATTGTTTCCTTGCTCCAGTATATAATCGGCATCTATTCTTAACTCATGATTGTGTATGCCCGGTGCTCCGCCATTCAGATTAAAATATCCGTGATGTGTTAAGTTAACCGCAGTGGCTTTATCAGTTGTTGCTTTATATTGATAACTGAATTCGTTGTCATCGTTTAGTTCAAAACGGATGGTTACCTCTAAATTTCCCGGATATCCTTCTTCGTCATCTAAACTCATATAATATAATTCCAGATATAATTCCGGTGCATGTCCAAAGCCCACAATGCGCCAAATTTTTTTATCAAATCCCTCAATGCCTCCATGCAAATGATCGCCGTTTCTGTTATCTGATACCCGAATGGTTTTTCTATCTAAAGGAAACCGGGCATGCGCAATCCTATTTGCATATCGGCCAACGGCTGCGCCAAACCAGGAATAATTTTCAAGATTGGCAGGTGACCAGTAATCTTCAATTGTATCAAATCCCAATACCACATCAATCACAGTTCCGTCTCTTTTTTTTATTTTGTGCGAGGTGATGATAGCACCATAATTGGTAATGCTCACTTCCATGCCCTGTGCATTGCACAGTGTAAACAAATAAATATCTTCACCTGTAGAATGTGTATGCAGCCATTTTCTTATAATGCGATTCATTCTTTAAAAGTATTTTAAAAAACATGAAGACAGCACAATTGAAACAGGAATTCCGCAAACGTTTTCAATGCGAACCCGAGCATCTTTTCTTTTGCCCGGGCAGGGTAAATCTCATTGGCGAACATTTAGATTATAATGGCGGCAGCGTTTTACCCTGTGCCATTTCCAGCGGTACCTGTCTTGCCGTTGGCAGAAATAAAGAAAAAATATTTCGCTTTCAATGTCTTGATTTTTCAGAAACAGCAGCTTTGCATTTGCAGGAATCTTATTCTAAAACAGGAACACAATGGTTTAATTATCCTTTGGGTGTTATCAATGAGTTTCTGGCAATGGGTCACAATCTTTCAGGATTAGATCTGCTTTTTAGCGGCAATCTTCCCGTGGGTGCGGGTTTATCTTCATCGGCATCTATTGAAGTCCTTACTGCATTTGCATTATCATCCATTTTTGGAATTGATATGGAGAGAAAAGAAATGGCTTTACTTGGTAAACAAGTTGAAAATAAGTTTATCGGTGTCAATTGTGGCATTATGGATCAGTTTGCAGTGGCAATGGGCAAAGAAAATCAGGCAATATTATTGAATTGTGATACGCTTGAATATGAGTACCTGCCTTTTAATACTGGTGATTATGTGTTAGCCATCATCAATTCCAATAAACAAAGAAGCCTGGTTGATTCAAAATACAATGAAAGGTTCACTGAATGTGGCGAAGCACTATCCATTTTAAAAAGAAAGCTGGATGTCAATACGCTTTGCGACATTGATCAGGCAACATTTGAGTTGTATGAAAATGAAATTAAAGATTCTGTATTAAGAAAAAGAGCCCGACATGTGATTAGCGAAAATCAACGGGTGAAAGATGCCGTATTAGCATTGCAGATGGATGATTTGCTCACATTCGGAAAATTGATGTATGCATCGCATCAATCATTAGATGAAGACTACGAAGTAGCAGGAGCGGAGTTGAATACTATTGTAGATATTTGTAAATCATATACAGGATGTATTGGCGCAAGAATGACAGGGGCCGGCTTTGGTGGTTGTGCTATTGCATTAATAAAACAATCAAAATTTTCGGCATTACAAGCAGAGCTTGCAACTGTTTACGAAAAGAAAATTGGATACGCACCGGAAATCTTTATGGCGGCAGCGGCAGCAGGAGTTCGGGAAATTAACAGCTAAAATTATACTCTTTTTTTAAAAAAGTTTCCAGGCTTTTTAATAATGTGAATTGGTTCAAAGCACGGTCAAAATTATGTTCAGTGTATTTTGTTTTATAATAAATATCGCCTTTCAGATAATCAGTAATAAAACGCAGAGCCTGCATATAAATGATGAGCAGTCCAGAACAATGAAAATATTTTTTCTCTGCAGTTGTAAATGATTTTTCCATAACAGAAAAATAACCTTCTGTTATTGCCTGATAATAATCTTTACGTATGTGAAGGTTTTCAAAATCAATACAGTTTTCATCTGCAGAGCATGCCATACTACGTATCAAGTCGCCGGGGTCGGAAATAAAATAGCCGGGCATGGTAGTGTCCAAATCAACCGGGCAAATTACTTTACCAGTTTTCTTACTGAAAAGTACATTAGAAATTTTTGCATCATGATGTACCACTCTCTTTGGAAAAGCGGCATAGCTTGCTATTTCATCATACAGTTTTTTGTATCTGTTTCTGTTGATCAGGTCTTCTGTTAATGGCTGTGCCTTTGCTTTTCTTTCAAGTAATTTGCTTTGCAGCGCTTCGTCAAACTGTTGATAACGGTAGTTGAGATTGTGAAAATTGGGAATGGTTTCAAATAGCTGTTCAACATTCATATCATCAAATGCTGCTGAAAATTTTGCAAAGGTGATGGCAGTTGCTCTTGCCTGCTGTGGATTTTCTGCAATGGGAATTGAATAGCCGTCTTCAATAAATTCAAAAGCCCGCCAATAGTCACCATTGCTGTCTTGATACAAGGATTGCTCCTTTGCGAATTCTTTAATGTAAGGAATCCTGATGTTGGTAAACTCCATTTCAGTATAGGTTGATAAATAGGTGCAGTTGTGCTGCACTTGCTCAGGGTGTTTAAAAACCTCTGTATTTATTTTCTGCAAAAGAAAATTTGATTGCAATTCGCAGGTAACCTTATAAGTATTGTTGATCAGTCCGTCGCCAATAGCAGCAACCGTTGTAGTGCCTGCTTCAAAATAGGGCAGACCCGGTGTATAGCTGGTAAAGGCATCTATAACTTCTTGCGGAACGTTAGGATTCATAAGGCGTTAAAAATAATATGAATGAGTCAGCGAATTGCTTTCAATCGTTTGCGGTAAATTGTCAATGAATACGATCGCCACGTACCGTTAAATTACTGATGATTTTTGCTTCGTATTGCAACCATTCTCTCCAGCGTTTTCTTACTTTTTCTTTATCAATATAGGTTTCGGCCAGTTCTATAAACAAAGTGTAATGACCGGCCTCGCTTTCCATAAAACGACGATAAAAATTTTGCATATAAGTATCGTTCAATCCTTCGCTTAATCTTTTAAATCGTTCGCAACTGCGGGCTTCTATCAATGCCATTGTCAATAACTGGTCTAATAAGCGGCCTTCGGCATCGCCGCCTTTCTGTTGAAAATCTATAAGGGCAGCTACGTATTCATCTTTTCTTTGCTTTCCCAGTTTCAGATTTCTTTTATGTAATTCGGCAAGTACCAGCCGAAAATGACCCCATTCTTCGGTAACAATTGGAGACAATTCTGAAACTAATTTTTCTTTGGAACTATATCGCTGTATAAGTGAAATACAATAGGTAGCTGCTTTTTGTTCACAAAAAGCATGATCAGTTAGTATTTCTGCCAATGAAAGTTCTGCCAGATTTACCCATCTGGGATCCGTTGGCAACTGCAATCCTAATATATTTTTGGTGTCTTGAGAATATTCCATTTTTCAAAAATAACTGATAGGCGAAAATGGAATTTAACTTTCTATTGTTATCTGCACAATCTATATTGAAATATATACGACGCCTTGGTGGGATCATTTTATTTATTGGATGTCTATTGGTTTTGATACTAAAAGCAAAAGAACCTACCCGATTTGTGTGAAAATCTCACTACTTTACTGAAAATCAGAGATTAATGAGTCAAAACCTGGTTCAAAAAAGATGCTCATGCTTTTTGTAGTTAGCGTTTTCGGCCTTACCTTTGCCGCCTTAAATATTTGATGAAAATAATCGGATGCCCCGAAGTAAAAACTTCGGTAAACTTAAAAAATTAAAAAGATGCCTTTAACAAAAGAAAAAAAAGTTGAAGTAATTAACAATTTTGGTGGTAAGGCCACTAACACAGGTTCTATTGAAGGACAAATTGCATTGCTTACTGAAAGAATCAGCCAGATCAGCAGCCACCTTCAGGCTAACAAAAAAGATTTCTCTACTCACCGTGGTTTAATGCAATTAGTAGGTAAGCGTAAGCGCCTGCTGAACTATTTGCAAAAGCACAACCTGACAGGTTATCGTCAGTTGATTGAGAAACTCGGATTAAGAAAATAATCCCATCTCCTTTTTGGGAGTTTGGAATTGATTTTATTTCTCTTGTTTCTAAAAAACAGAAATTAAGATATAAGTAATTCCCAACTCACATAGATGTTGGGAATTCTCATTTTTGTTCATTCAGGATTTGCAAAGTTTGATTTCAGTTTTCAGCGCATTTGTATGTATAAAGTAAAACTGATTTGTTTTTAAATAACAAATGCTGAGTGCTGCAGAAAACAGGGTTCAAAAAAATCTAAAATGGGCCTTGCCCGAAAAATAATTTAATATGTTACAACAACCTATTCGTAAAACATTTGATATTGGCGGTGGTCGCCTGGTTACTATTGAAACCGGCAGACTGGCTCGTCAGGCCGATGGCTCCGTTACGGTAAGCCAGGGCAATTGTATGATATTGGCAACTGTATGTGCCAACAAAGAACCCAGAGAAGGGCAAAGTTTTTTCCCATTGTCGGTTGACTATCAGGAAAAATTTGCTTCTGCAGGCCGTATTCCCGGTTCGTTTTTTAAAAGAGAAGCAAAATTGAATGACTATGAAGTGCTCACCAGTCGTTTGATTGATCGTGCACTGCGTCCTTTGTTTCCTGAAGATTACTTATGTGATGTACAGGTATTACTCACGTTGATTTCAAGCGATCCTGAAGTAATGCCAGATGCATTAGCTTGCTTAGCTGCATCAGCTGCTTTAGCAGTTTCTGATATTCCTATCAAAGAAATTATTTCTGAAGTAAGGGTGTCAAGAGTAAATGGAACATTTATCGTAAATCCTTTTCGAAGTGAAATGGAGAAATCCGACATGGACTTCATCATAGCAGCTACAGATAAAAACCTGATGATGGTTGAAGGTGAAGCCAAAGAATGTAGTGAGGCTGATCTGGTTAAAGCTTTGGAAATAGCACATGAGGCTATTCGTATTCAGGTAAAGGCACAGGAAGAACTGCGTGATCTTAAAGGTGTAAAGAGTAAAAGGGTTTATAAAAAACCTGCTACTGATGAAGCATTAAAAGAAAAAGTGTACGCTTTTGCTCAACCAAAAGTTTATGAAATTGCAAAAGGGCAACTCAGCAAACATGATCGTAGTGATCGTTTTGCAGCTGTACACGATGAGTTGCAGGAATTTATTAAAACAAGCTTGAACCTGGCCGAAGGAGAAGAAGTACCATCGCTTACAAAAAAACTGACCAGCGCATATTACAGCGATTTGCAATACGATGTGGTGAGAGATATGATTTTGGATGAAAGAGTAAGACTGGATGGTCGTAGCCTTGAAACGGTGCGACCACTTGATATGGAAGTGGATGTACTGCCATCTCCACACGGAGCATCATTATTTACAAGAGGTGAAACACAGTCTATAAGCACAGTTACTTTCGGAACACCATTAGATGAACTGCTAGTAGAAAGTGCAGCTAAATCATACGATTCTAAATTTTATTTGCATTATAATTTTCCACCTTTTTCAACTGGTGAAGTAAAAATGATGCGTGGACAAAGCCGCCGCGAAATAGGACATGGTAATCTGGCGTTGCGTTCTCTAAGACAAATGATGCCAGGTGCTGATTATCCATATACAGTTAGATTAGTTAGTGATATTCTGGAATCAAATGGATCATCATCTATGGCTACTGTATGTGCCGGTTCTTTGGCTTTGATGGATGCTGGTGTACCCGTTCCCAAGCATGTGAGTGGTGTGGCAATGGGACTGATTTCAAAAGGTGATAAATATGCAATCCTAACAGATATTTTGGGAGACGAAGACCATTTGGGTGATATGGATTTTAAAGTAACTGGAACAAGAGATGGTATTTGTGGAGTACAAATGGATATTAAAGTTGATGGATTGAAAATGGAAGTAATGCAACAGGCACTTGAGCAGGCCCGTAAGGGAAGACTGCATATTCTGGATGCCATGTATAGTTGTATTTCAGCAGCAAGAGAAGACGTAAAAGCACATGCACCACGAATGATAAAATTATTTATCGATAAAGAATTTATAGGTGCGGTAATAGGACCAGGTGGTAAGGTAATTCAGGAAATTCAAAGAGAAACAGGCACAACGATCAATCTGGAAGAAGTAAATGGTCGCGGAGAAATAAGTATTTTCAGCGTTAATAAAGACAGTGTTGAAAAAGCAACTAACTGGATTAAAGGAATTGTAGCCGTACCGATTGTAGGAGATGTATATGATGCAACTGTAAAATCAATTATGCCATTTGGTGCTTTTGTTGAATTTTTACCAGGCAAACAAGGACTGGTACATATCAGTGAAATAAGCTGGAAACGATTGGAAACGCTGGATGGAATAGTAAAGGAAGGTGATGCGATGAAGGTTAAACTGATTGGTACCGATCCTAAATCGGGCAAGTTTAAACTTTCCAGGAAAGCATTGATTCAAAAACCAGATCAAAAGCCAAGAGAAGAAGCTCCTCCACAGGATGGAAATTAATTAATAAACAATAAGCCCCGAACCTTCGGGGTTTATTTTTATAAGACAATAAACAATTTTTAAATTGACTTTCTGCTAAATCAGTTAATAAATTATGACACAATTCATTCAGTTGCTTATTAATAATTTTCAAGAAGAGCAAAAGGAGATATTGATTGCAGAACTCATGATGGCAGGATTTGAGGGAATAGAAGAAGCCGACTTCGAACTAAAAGCATTTATACAAGAACATGAATTTGATGAAATTTTATTAGTTGATATAAAATCTAAATATTCGTTTGATTTTACAATTTCAAAGATTGCCAGCCAAAACTGGAATGCATTATGGGAATCAAATTTTGAACCTGTCATAGTTGATGATTTTGTAGGCATCAGGGCAAGTTTTCATAAACATATTGCAGCAGTGGCGTATGAAATAGTTATTACACCAAAAATGAGTTTTGGCACTGGCCATCATGCTACAACCTATATGATGGTTCAGCAAATGTGTTCGTTGGATTTTAAAAATAAAACTGTTTTTGATTTTGGAACAGGTACTGGAATATTGGCCATATTAGCAGAAAAGATGGGTGCTGCATCCGTTTTCGCAATAGATAATGATGAATGGAGTATCTTCAATTTTGAGGAAAATATTCAAACCAATCAATGCAATAGAATTGAATTCAAAAAAACAGAAGCTATTGATCAAACTAAGCAGTACGATATTATTCTGGCGAACATTAATAAAAATGTAATCATTGATAATCTGCAAGCACTTTTTACAATCATGAAGCCTGATTCTATTTTATTATTAAGTGGATTACTTACATCAGATGAAAAAGATATTTGTGAGGCAGCAAATAAATTTAGTTTACAGCAAATAGTAATGATTGAACGTAATAATTGGATTTGTCTTCAATTTCAACGATAAATACGAATTTATTCTACTTTTTTGAACCTTTTCCTTGATGAAGATTTCTTATTTTTGTAGTTTACTATTCTTGCTATAATGAATGAGTTACTTCTCATAATTCTTGCATATTTAATTGGAAGTATTCCCACTTCAGTTTGGGTGAGCAAATACTTTTTCAAAATAGACATTCGTGACTATGGCAGTGGCAATGCTGGAGCTACAAATACTTATCGGGTATTGGGCCCCAAATGGGGTACAATAGTAATGATTACTGACATGCTGAAAGGAATGGCGGCTGTTAAGCTTGCGTTCTTACTTCCTGGCTATGTCGATGGAGAATTAAATATGCTGAACCTTCAAACCTGTCTTGGTCTTGCGGCCGTCGTTGGTCATATATTCCCAATTTGGGCCGAGTTTAGAGGAGGAAAAGGTGTAGCTACTTTATTTGGATTAATAATGGGTATTTCGCCATGGACAGCATTGGCCTGTGTTGGAGTGTTTATTTTGGTACTTTATCTTACCCGCTTCGTTTCACTTAGTTCAATATTGGCAAGTATCGCTTTTCCTATATTTATACTTGTAATCTTTAATGTGGACAATACAATATACCGGATTTTTGCAATTGCCGTTGCCTTATTGGTATTACTAACACATCAAAAAAATATTGGTCGCATTCTGAAAGGCAATGAAAGCAAAGTCCCCATTTTAAAACACCGCGATCGTAAAAGGCAAAGAAGAAAAAATGCCCTTTTGGAAAATGAAGACTTTGATATTTGAAAATTTCCTATCTTAAAGTTTGAAATAAAATGTTCCCTGATGCCAACTAGGCATAAACCTTGAACGTCATTGAAAAAACACATCAAATGAAACTTAGACTATTAGCGATCTTATCGTTTTCGGTACTTGTAGTGTCTTGTACTAAAAACCCGATAACCAATCGTCGTCAATTTAAACTTTTGCCTGAGTCCTCTTTACAATCAATGGCAGCTGGACAGTATCAGCAATTTCTCTCTGAAAACAAAGTTGTAACCTCTAACACTAACAGAGATGCTGAAATGGTACGAAGAGTAGGGCAGCGGATCACAAAAGCTGTTACCGAATATTACACAAGCATTGGTCGTGAAAAAGATTTGGAAGGATACAAATGGGAATATAATCTGGTTGATAGCAAGGATGTAAATGCCTGGTGTATGCCCGGCGGTAAAATTGTAGTTTATACAGGCCTGCTGCCCATTACACAAAACGAAGCTGCATTGGCAGTGGTTATGGGTCATGAGGTTTCTCATGCTTTGTTTTCTCATGGGAATGAAAGAATGAGTCAGGGATTAGTTGCTATGGGACTTCAGGAAGGTTTAAATATTGCATTACAAAATAAACCACAGGAAACCAGAAATTTATTTTTAACAGCATTTGGATTGGGTACTCAATTAGGTGTGCTGTTGCCATTTTCAAGAAAAGATGAATATGAATCCGATCATTATGGACTTTGGTGGGCTGCAATGGCAGGTTATAATCCTCAGGAAGCTATTCCACTTTGGGAAAGAATGGAAAAAGCGGGTGGTGGTCAAAAACCGCCTGAATTTTTAAGCACACACCCCAGCGAAGGCAATCGTATCGAACAACTGAAAAAATTTATGCCTGAAGCTTTGAAGTATTATAAACCAGTAGGAAAATAAAATTTGATGATTTAGTTCAATAATCCTGCTTTTATGGAGTAAAAGCAGGATTTTTTATTGCATTTCGTTTTAAACTCTTTATAATATTTACTACCTTTGCAGTCCCTGCTTTTGAGAACTCTGACAACTTGTTTCAAAAAAGAAATAATTGTCAGCAACCTTTAAATAAAACACTTTCAAGGTATGTTGCAAACGCTATTTGAAAAGTTAAATCTGGCAGATGAAAAGAATTTATTAATTCAAGGCCTGCCGTCTTCCATTGAGAAACAATTTAGTAAATTGTCATTTGCAAAAAACATGACGCCGCTTTTAAAAAGCAGGAAGATTGATTTTGCACTGGTTTTTGCTGTCAATGAAAATCAATTAAACGGCATATTGCAGGATGTAATGCCTTCTTTAAAAGACGGCTCTAAGTTTTGGGTGGCATATCCCAAAACCACATCCAAAATTGTAACCGACCTGAACCGTGAACGTAGCTGGAACAGATTGACAACCGGTGGCTATGAAAGTATCGAAAGAGTAGAATTGGATCATGTATGGAGCGCTATGAGATTTGATCGATGCAATGGTGACAGAAACTGTATTGAACAGGAGCGCAATAGAGAAGCAATTGCTGTTTCAAATTAATAAGTTCCCGTAATAATATTTAATTAGGTTTGCGACTAGCAAACCTTTTTTTATGTCTTTTATCAATGTAGAAATAAAAGCCAGATGCAATCATCCTGAAAAAATCAGGGCATACCTACAAAGTCACCATGCCAGTTTTAAGGGGCTGGATATACAAACAGACACTTATTTCAATGTTTTTCAAGGTCGGTTAAAGCTCCGCGAAGGAAATATTGAAAACAACCTGATTTATTATGAAAGAAGTAATGAGGCGGGGCCAAAGGATTCCCATTTTCAACTTATAAAAATTGCTGATGCCAAAGGGATAAAAAATGTCCTAACGAAAACAAACGGCATAAAAACAATTGTAAACAAAAAGAGAGAAATTTATTACATGGAAAATGTAAAGTTTCATATTGATGAAGTTTTGAATCTGGGCTCATTTGTTGAAATTGAAGCCGGAAATATGCTGGCAGATTTAACACGAGATCAATTAAAGACTCAATGTGATTATTATTTATCCGAATTTGAAATATTGGATACAGACCTGATTCATATCTCTTACAGTGATATGCTGCTCAATCTTTCTTAAAGGATTGAATTTTCTGGCACAAATGAACCATTTATTTCCCAATTACGGGGTTTATACTGACAATTTTTCACCTCAATAACGGACGGCATAATCATTGAGAAATATGCATGTCCGATATGGTAATATGAACATATTCATTTCGGGTAATTGAATCATTCATAAATAAAATTTTATAATATGGGAAAGATAATTGGAATAGATCTGGGTACAACGAATAGTTGTGTTTCAGTAATGGAAGGCAACGAACCTGTAGTAATTGCCAATGATGAAGGACGTCGTACTACACCTTCAGTAGTTGGTTTTTTGAAAAATGGCGAGAGAAAAGTTGGGGATCCTGCAAAGCGTCAGGCTATCACCAATCCTCAAAATACAATTGCATCAGTAAAGCGATTTATGGGTCGCCGTTTTGATGAGGTAGGCGAAGAAATAACTCACTGGAGCTATAAAGTAGCAAAAGGTGACAATAATACCGTTCGTATTGACATAGATGGCAGACTTTATACACCACAGGAAATTTCAGCAATGGTGTTGCAAAAAATGAAAAAAACTGCTGAAGATTATCTGGGTCAGGAAGTAAATGAAGCGGTAATAACCGTACCCGCTTATTTCAATGATGCACAACGTCAGGCAACCAAAGAAGCAGGTGAAATAGCCGGTCTCACTGTTCGTCGAATAGTAAACGAGCCCACTGCTGCGGCATTGGCTTATGGATTGGACAAAGCTAAGCATGATCAAAGAATTGCCGTATTTGATCTGGGTGGCGGTACTTTCGATATTTCTGTCTTGGAACTGGGCGATGGTGTATTTGAAGTAAAATCAACCAATGGTGATACACACTTGGGTGGAGATGATTTTGACAAAGTAATAATGGATTGGTTGGCTGATGAATTTAAAAAAGATGAAGCATTGGATTTACGCAAAGACCCAATGGCATTACAGCGTTTAAAAGAAGCAGCTGAAAAAGGAAAAATTGAATTGTCGTCTTCAAGCGAAACAGAAATAAATCTACCATACATCACAGCGGTTGATGGAGTGCCTAAACATCTTGTAAGAAAACTAAGCCGTGCAAAATTTGAGCAATTGGCAGACAATCTTTTTGCTCGCTGCCTGAAGCCTTGTGAAGCCGCTCTTAAAGATGCAGGCATGAGTGCTTCTCAAATTGATGAAATTATACTGGTAGGAGGAAGCACTCGTATTCCTAAAGTACAAGAAATAGTAGAAAAATTCTTTGGGAAAAAACCTAATAAAGGAGTGAATCCTGATGAAGTTGTAGCCGTTGGTGCTGCAATCCAGGGTGCGGTTTTAACTGGTGAAGTAAAAGATGTTTTGTTACTGGATGTTACACCGCTAACATTGGGTATAGAAACAATGGGAGGTGTACTTACTCCGTTGATTCCTTCCAATACTACAATCCCAACCAAAAAGAGCGAAGTGTTTAGTACTGCCAGCGATAATCAGCCAGGAGTACAGATTCATGTATTGCAAGGCGAACGTAGCATGGCAAAGGATAATAAAAGTCTGGGAATTTTTAATTTGGATGGTATTCCACCTGCGCCACGTGGTGTTCCTCAAATTGAAGTAATATTTGATATTGATGCCAATGGAATTTTGCATGTAACTGCAAAAGATAAAGGAACAGGCAAGGAACAAAAAATTCATATTGAAGCCGGTAGTGGGTTGAGTAAAGATGAAGTTGAAAAAATGAAGGCAGAAGCAAAAGCAAATGAAGCAACAGATAAAGCCGAAAAAGAAAAAGTAGAAAAACTAAATCAGGCAGACAGTCTTGTATTTCAAACAGAGAAGCAACTGAAGGAATACGGAGAGAAAATACCTGCAGAAAAGAAAGCCGCAATAGAACAGGCTGCCGAAAAATTAAAAGAAGCTCACAAGGCGCAAGACCTTGCTGGTATTGATACACATCTTGCTGCTTTGAATGCTGCATGGACTGCCGCCAGCGAGGATATGTACAAGGCTACACAGGAGCAACAACCGGGTGCAAATGCTGATGCACAGCAACAGGCTAGTCAGGAAGCAGGTGCCAATGCCGGAAATGCAGATAATGTGACTGATGTGCCGTATGAAGAAGTGAAATAAGAATATGCTCTTAAAATAAAATTTAAGCCCTCGTGAATATGGGGGCTTTTTTTTAAACAATATAGATCAAAAATTTTCATGGGTTGGCAAAAAAAAATTTTAACTCAATAAATGAGTGATTGATTATTATTTCTTACCAAAATTTTAAGTATTTAGTTTAAAATGAATCATCTGAAATTTGAAGAAATGTGAATAAATTTTGACTACCAATATCAGAATGTATTGTTGTTTTAATTATTTTGGCACTCTAAATTTTTATACATAATGAAAAGAACATCTTCGTATTTTCTAATTGTCATTGCAGCATTGGCAATCACCTTTACTTCTTGCAAAAAGAAATTAAGTGATGCAGACATTAAAGCTGCCGTTGAAAAAGTTTTAACTGCTGATCCTACAGCTAGTGGAGCTTCTGTTGCAGTTGAGAAAGGAATTGTTACACTTACAGGCGCATTAAATGACGAGGCTACTAAAGCTGCCGTTGAAAAATTAATCGCTGGAGTAAAAGGTGTAAAATCCGTTGTCAACAATTCAACAGTTGCAGCACCTATAGTAATTGCAAATGATGATCCATTGACCAAAGCAGTAAACGACGCTTTGAAGGCTTTTCCTGGAGTAAGTGCAACCATCAAAGATGGCATAGTGTCCTTAGCAGGTTCAATTGCAAAAGCTGACAGACAAAAATTAATGATGGCTTTACAAGCGCTAAATCCTAAAAAAGTGGATGTAGCCGGATTAACAAACAAATAAAAAAAGGAGAAACAAAAAATGGCACTTACTGAAAAGTATAAAGAACTTACAGACTTAGCTACTTCTGCCGGAGTACAAAACCTGAATGTTAGAGAACAAGACGGCGTATTATATGTAAATGGCGACGCTTCAGGTGCAGTTAAACAACAACTGTGGGACACTTATGCTAAATTAGATCCTGATTATACTTCAGGGGATTTGGTACTAAATATTAATAGTGCTGCTAATGTAGTTGAAGGTGCGAAAATTAGAATTACTACGACACGTAGCAACTTAAACATTCGCAAAGGCCCAGGCACTGATAATGATATTATTGGAAAAGCTGCTCATAATTCGGTTGTTACATTAGTTAGAAAGGAAAATGACCAATGGTGGGTAATCCAAACTGAAGATGGTAAAGAAGGTTATTGCTTTACGCAATACCTAACACCCATAGAAGGTTAATAAACATATTTATCATATCAAAAGAGGCCATCATTTGTGATGGTCTCTTTTTATATAATATATGGCCTAACATGGTTATGCTAATTTTTAGAATTATTTGAAACTGAAAGCTTCGCTTACATAGTTTATTATGAATCAAGTTATTCAAGCTATATATAGAAAGCATTTAAAGGGCTTAGATACATTAAGAGCAATTGCAGCTATAATCGTTGTTTGGGGCCATATAGAATTATTTAAAAAAGAGAGAGGGATTCAGAACCTGATTGACAATGGCTTTTATTTGCCAAGTGGTCATCTTTCTGTCATCCTTTTTTTTGTGATAAGCGGATTTCTCATTACCTATCTTCTTACTTTGGAAAAGAAGAGAACAGGAACAATTAAACTTAAAAATTTTTATCTGAGAAGAATTTTAAGAATTTGGCCATTATATTATATTGTTTTAATCATCTCGTTTCTGCTATTTAAAGCAGTTTACTCTTCAGAAACTATTTTTCTGTCCTTTACGATTTTTCCGAATGTGGCGCATGCACTGGATGCAGGATGGCCAACAAGTCCTCAAATCTGGTCTATTGGTGTTGAAGAACAGTTCTATATACTCTGGCCTTTAATTTTTATGATACTGCCATCAAAAAGGATTCCGGGCTTTCTGATTTTGTTTTTTATCATTTATACAATGTTGCCGACAGGTTTACTTTTTCTGAATAATCAATATTTCGGCAATGAAACTTTATCACATTTCGTCCATAGGTTTTTCTATGGCTCAAAGTTTAATGCTTTAAGTATGGGTGCCCTTTTTGGTTTTTTATTTGCTGAAAAGAAAAAATACCTGAGTTTATTCAAAAATGATTTGGTTGGGTATGTGGCTATAATTTTAGTTATTTTTTTATGGACATCTGGTTTTGAGATTAAGTACTATAATGATGAGTTATTTTCTATACTTTTTTCTATTGCAATCTTAAAAATTGTATCAGACCCAAAGATTCA